>ENA-OSIY01001611-OSIY01001611.1-marine-metagenome-genome-assembly--contig:-NODE-1611-length-12017-cov-7.364824_pt1 | contig 12017 bp, 11 predicted proteins | sample MGYA00237884_ERZ534233 | MGnify/ENA primary metagenome ERZ534233 (study PRJEB26412, sample SAMN06343840) | marine metagenome | isolation source: estuarine water | place: USA: Columbia River Estuary... | reverse complement strand
TTGTTAGCATATGGGAGACCACAAATCCTAGTATGGACTAATTCAGGTGATACACTATTAGCTGGAGAAGTACATGGAAATGATTTAACTGCGGGAACTATTCAAACTGGTGGAGCATTAGGAGACCTTTATGGTTATTCTGCTACTTTCACAGGAGAAGAAAAGTTACCAGCCCCTTTCATTAGTGGTTCAACAGTTAGTGATGCATTCGCAGGATTAACTGGTGTTGACAAACCAACAATTGTATACGGATCAAATTAAGTAGAATTACTTATTGAGACTAAATAAACTAAACCCCTTCTCTTCGTGAGAGGGGTTTTTTTATGTCTTATTCTTATTTAATTATAAGTTAATGTTTAGTTGTTATAGTCATAAACAATAGATATGCTATCGTATTATATATCACAGAGTAACGAATTTGTAGTTAGGACACAAGATACTGCTAGTGTAGTAATTAGTGGTTCTGATGTAACAGAGGATATGACGCTTGTATTGCAAGATATGATGACTTATAGTTCATCATTCTATCCTTTAAGTGGGTCTTATACTTTTAATCCATATGAGAATGTATTTACGTTCTCTCAATCATTAGAAGGTATGGTAAGAGATGCTCAAGAGTTTATAGTTCACCTAAGTGGTTCAGTAAGTGGTAGTGTTTATAGTGGAACGATGCAAGTATATGCATCACAAAGTATTGATAAGGTAGTATATACAACTCAAAACGAAGAGTTTATATCCAATACAACAGATAACGATTATATAGTAATATGAAAAAACAAGAACAATTTTCAGTTTTAAACTTAACAAGACAGGATGTCCCTATTGTTACAGAAGATACAAAAACAAGGTATCAATGGGTACCTGTTGGAATATTAGACCAAGATGATTACTTCGGTATGGTTACTGAAGCGTATAACACATCTACAACTAATGCAGCTTGTGTTGAAGGTGTAGCTGATTTAATTTATGGTAAAGGTATTTTTACTAATGAAGGAGAAGAAAAACAAAAACACTTAGATAAGGTAGTTCCACCAGAAGATTTAAGAAGGATTACATTTGATTTAAAACTATATGGTAATGCTGCTTGGCAAGTAATTTGGAACAAATCACATACACAGATATTAAGAATGTATCATATGCCTGTACAAAATCTTCGTGCAAAGAAGATAGAACACATGGGTAGAATAGAAGGATACTACTATTCTTCTGATTGGAGTGACCATAGGAGACAGAAAGAGAAAACGTATTTACCTGTCTTTGGTTCATCTAACCAAGAAATAGAAATACTTTATGTAAAAGAATACGAACCTAATAGATATTACTATTCACTACCTGATTGGATATCCGCATTGCAATTTTCATTTAGTGAAGCAGAACTATCTAACTTACACCTTAACAATATAGAAAACGGTTTCTTGCCGGTTGGTATGGTGAATTTCAATAATGGAGTTCCTGCACCTGAAGAAAGACAAACAATAGAAAACTTATTAGAAGCTAAGTTTACAGGTACTCGTAACGCTGGTAGATTTATGGTATCGTTTAACGATGATGCAGTAAACAAACCTACTATTGATACCTTCCCTATGGAGAACTTACACGAGAAGTATCAGTATGTTGCTGAATACGCACAAGATAGAATTCTTGTAGCTCATAGAATAGTATCACCTTTATTATTTGGTATTAGAACTGCAAACAATGGATTCTCTTCAGCAGCAGAAGAAATGAAAACTGCATATTCAATTATGCAAACGATGACGATATTCCCTTTTCAAAATCTTGTTATAAACTCTTTATACAACGCATTTAAAGTTGGTGGGATAGATTGTAATGATTTATATTTTGAACAACTGACACCTCTTGTAATCTTGTCAGATACGGCAGATGATACAGACCAAACAATACAAGAAGTTCAAGATGAGATAGATGATAACTTACAAGGTGGAGAAGGAGAACAAACTGAGGCGTTAGAAAAAGAAACAAAGAGTGATGAGTATGAACCAATAAGACCAACAGATTTTGGTTTTGATAAACATTACGAAACAACTTAAAAAATAGAATATTATGGCATTTGGATTACTTATAACACGAAACGATATTATCAAGAACACCCCATTAGGTGGAGCGATTGATGCGGATGCTTTGTTACCATTCATTCGTACTGCACAAGAAAAGTATATACTTAACTTACTTGGTACTAAATTATACGATAAACTACAAGATGATGTAGAAGCACAAACTGCATTTACAGGTGATTATCTAACACTTGTAGAAGATTATGTAAAACCAACTTTAATTTGGTATGCATGTGTAGAGTATATTCCATTTAGTTCTATAACCTTTAAATCAGCTGGTTCAGTTAAACAACAAAGTGAAACAGGTATTGCACCATCTAAGAATGAAGTTGATTATCTTTTAAATAAAGCATTAAGTAATGCAGATTACTATTCAACAAGATTACAAGATTACCTAATAGCTAATAATACAAGTCTACCTGAATACAATGAAACGACAGGAGATGCAACACAAATATATCCTGACCAATCTAATCAATACTTTACAGGTATACAACTATAAGATATGAGTACACCATCACAAAATACAGCACCTCAACAAATTACTAAGGATAGTGGAGTAAACTTTTCTTTGTATTATAATACTTTGAACTTCTTCAAAAACATTATGAAGAATCATCCAAGTATTGCAAAGGTAACGCAAGGAGATTTGTTTAACTTTGATACAACACAATTTCCTCAGTATCCAATAGGTAATGTAATGATACAGACAGCAAATTTTACGAATAACACAACTGATTATAGAATTCAGTTAATCGTTGCTGATAAGAGTAAAACATTAAATGATAGTGATATACCAAATAGAAAAGATAATAAACAAGAAGTACCTTTCTATGGGACTAATGATATGGTAGATATTCATGCTAATACAATGAGTGTATTAAATGATTTAACATCCTATGTGCAGAAAGGGAATTATGGAATGGAGGTGAATGGTACAGTTAATTGTGTTCCGTTCGCAGATAGGTTCAATAATGGGCTGGTTGGTTGGTCAGCAGAATTTGACCTAACTGTTCACAACGACCGAAATCGTTGTCTTTTTTTTTTGAGTCCGCCTAGTGGGTCGTACTTTAAAATAGAAGATTGTGAAACCGGAGATTTATTTAATGCAGTTCTAGCAGAGAGCGGTTCAATAGGACAAGTATTTGCAACAAACTATATACCTTCAACAAGAGGTCAAGCATATTTACAGAACTATGATAACATAAGATGTTTTGAAATAAAAGAAGAAATTAATAACAGAGATGACTATAACTTTTTTAACTTACCTGTCCTTGATATACCTTACGATGACTTTGAAACATGTCAAGCGTGTGAATTATGGACATCACCAAAGGTTTGGGATACAACACCAGAACGATGGAACAATGGAGCAGTTGATGAAGCACTTAGGAAATGGCAATTTACATAATAAGATATGAGTAATTTAAGTAATTTAATGATTAGTGGTTCTTACTTAGGACTAATAAACTTACAAGATAGTACACAAAACCTTGCATCACAAAGTGGTGATGTAGACCTACAAGATGGTCTAGGTGAGAATATAGGATTAAAAATTAACGCACAAACAAAAGAGTTTACAGTTGTAAACAATTTTAAAGTTGATGGCAATGCTGATTTTAATGGTAATGTAGATATAAGTGGTTCGTTAACACATACAGGTTCACTTGATGTATTAGGTGATATAACTGCAAGTGGTAACATTAAAGCTACAATAGGAAACTTTGATACAGTTAATGCAAGATTATTAAACATTACAGAAGAATCTGCAAGTGTAATATTCTCAAGTGGTTCAAATGTATTGGGTGATGATGAGACCGATAGACAGGATTTAATAGGACAAGTAATCGTAAGTGGTACTTTGGGTGTAGAAGGTAATGCAGCGTTCACAGGATCTCTTACAGTAAGTAATGAGATAAGTTCTTCTACTCTTAATGGAGTAGGTAACGTAACATCTTACTCTGCATCGGTAGATGATAGATTAGACCAGTTAGAAGTTAGTAGTGGTTCATTTAACGCTTATACACAATCAACTGATAATAGATTAAATAATATAGAGATTATTACTGCTTCAATTGAAGTAGAACAGAATGTACAAAATAATCAATTAAGTAATTTAGAAATAGAAACTGCATCATTAGAAGCAAATAAATTAAATATATCAGTATATCAAACAGATTCAGCATCTTTTGATAATAGAATAGACCAATTAGAATCAGATACAGGTTCACAAGACCAGAGATTAGATTCATTAGAAGAATTTACTGGTTCTCAAGAAACTATAAATGGTTTTTATAATCAACATACACAATCATTAAATGCATTTACATCATCTCAGTTAAACATCAATAGTGGATACAATACATTCACTTCATCTTACTTTACTGATTCAGCATCATTTGATAATAGATTAGACCAACAAGAAGCATTTAGTTCATCACTTTCATTAGATTTTGTTAATAGTACTGAGTTTAACACTTATACCTCTTCAATAGAAGTAGAACAAGCTGCACAAGATGTAAGAATAAATAGTTTAAGTAGTTTTACTGGTTCTTATGCAACTACTGGTTCTAATACTTTTATTGGTAATCAAGAGTTTAGTGGTAGTGTAAAAGGTGAGGTAAGTAGTTTAACAATTGCATCTTCAACTGCCTCAATAGATTGTTCTGTTGGTAATTTCTTTACTTTAACTTTACCAAGTGGTTCAACACATATAACTTCAACAAACATTAACGGAGGAGAAACAATTACACTTGAACTTACTCAACCATCTAATGGAGATTATGGAACGATTGCAACAGATTCAACGATTATATTTCCTGAATTTAATCAACCTGCAACTACTAACGCTACAAGTTCAATAGATGTTATGACTTTTGTTAGTTTTGGAAATACAAGGTTGTTGGGTGTAATGCAAAATAATTTCCAATAGTATGTATATACCAACATTGTATTTCGGTTCAGGTAATTTTATTCCTTGTAATGGGATATTAGCATTCTATAACTTTCCACAACAACAAACCGGTTCAAATTTTGTTTATACAGTTAATCATGGTAATGACCCTGCTAGCAGCAAAGTTGTTTATAATTTTAGACATCGTTATGAAAATTTAATTACAACTAACTCAAATGAAATTTGGCCTGATACTGGTAACCGAATATCACCATCTTTAGAATTGTATGTACTTGATGACGTAAATCCCATACTTTCTGTAAGTGGTTCAGACCCAAATGCACCTTATATAGTATCTGAATCTTTAGATGGACCAGTTGTAGGTGTTAAATCATGGTTTCTTGCATCATCATCTTATGATGGTGTTAGTTTACAACCATGGCCAACCGGTGCTTCAGGTTCATCAACACCAAGAATATTATTTCCATTCTTTAGTTCATCAGAAGCATTTGAGGCGTTTCCAACTGATACAAATCAAGTATTAGATACAACAGTTGTAATGACTGGTAAATTAAATTATAATGCAACAACTACGCCGGCTGATACTTTTATAGAATATCAAATAGATAATGGAGTTGGTGAAGGACCTTTAGGTACTAAAGCATATTTTAAATATGATGAATTAAAGGTGTTTGCTAAGACAGGTTCGGTAGGAGAAGTAGAAGAAACATATCAAATTCAATCAACAATACCTAATTTTCATAATGTTATTACTCAATCAGTAGTTAACAATACAAACCAATTAGAAACTTTTGTTTTTCAAGTTGATTCACAAGGGTCAATTACAAGTGAAAATCAAACTGTTTATTCTATGAGAAGTAGTTGTTTAAATAATTTTAGAGATGTATATTATTATCAAAAAAGTGTGAGTGCGTTTGGAGATGAAACACATATACAAATGAATGTTGGTTATAATAGAACAGGTACCTTTGGTACAGGTAGTTCACAACCTTTTGAATATGAAGTTGCTCATCAACATTATACAAGATTGCTAACACCTGCAGAAATGTATAAAACACATCTTGCAAATATTAGTAATACTACAAACTTATCAGGTTGTGAATTAGAATCAGCAACTTGTCAAGAATTTAGATTTAACGCAGGTCCTGATTTTCAAGCTACTGCAAGTTATGAACTATGTGGTTCAGGTACAACTACAACAGAAGTATTACCAAGTGGTTCTTCTATTACAGTTTGTCTTACATCTGGTTCAGCTAAATCTTTAGCAGGTACAGGTGGTAACATACAATTTATACAATTTTGTAATTCATAATGAAAACATTAAAAGAAGTAGCGAAAGTATATAAAGACCAAGCCTTAACGGCTATAAATCCTGGTGTGCCTTATGCCAAATACAAGACTGGTTCTTCTAAGGCATACAAGACTGGTAAGATGTATAAAGATATTGCGAGTAGTAATAGAATACAAACAATGTTTCAAAAGAATAAGAAAACAGGTAAGATTACTTTTAATTTTACTTTCTCAACACCTGATTATGCAAAGTATGTACAAGATGGAACAAAATATATGAAAGCTAGACCATTCGCACAACTAGCAGCTCAATCACCAGAGTTCATAAAAGCTAAAAATAAATTAGTTGGTGAAGAAGCAGAATTAGTACTTGATAGTATTTTTGAAGAACTTGGTACTATGTGGGAAAATGGGGGTGACAACTTGTCAGTATCATAACCCTCTATTATATTATACTCTATCTTTGTTATAGTCTTAAACGAGATTAATAATGGCAATCGAAATATTACAACAACCAGAACAAAACTTATTCAGTCAATCTCCAATTGTCTGTTCAATTAGTGAATCTAATGCAGAAATATATACATCCTCATCAATGCAATTCGTTGCAGAGTTTAAATATTGGCAAGGAGATGAGACAAGTGGTTCAGTAACACCTGTAAAATATACATTACAAAAGTTTCCTAATCCATCTGGTTCTGCAATATTTGATTTCTCAAGAATTGCAAGTTCATTATTTACAACACCAAGAGCAGCAGAGACTTCTTCTGTATATTGGGGTGATGCTGAATTTTATGCACAATACCAAACTTCACCTAGTTCCTCGTTCTTTACAGGTTCTAAAGCAAGTTCTAATTCATTTGCTATATTTGATGGTTATCAGATATTTCAACAAGGAATACAAACCTCTGGTAGTTTAGAAGGTCAAATCATATCATCATCAGCCTTCTGGCCTATAATGACAGATGGACCTACATCACAATCTTATTTTGAAGATAACTTTGGTAGAATGAGTTTGTGGAGAGGGATACAAGAAAGTACAGCAAAGAGACCTAGTGCTCTAATATACAGTTCATCAAACGCAAGTGAAAATAATAACTATGTTTTTAACTTTACACAAAGTGTAGTAAGTGGTGAAATGGTTACAACCTTTCCTATATCACCTCTTGAACCAGATTGGCCTTTAAGTTCTAATCCTGATGATATTGGTAACTTTGAAATCTTTGCCGTAGATGGTCCAAAAAACTATGATGGAACAAATAGAATATCAGATGTATTACATTTCGATTTAGAATGTACAAAAAGATATCCTAACGTAAGAATTAAATGGAAAAATAGATTTGGACAATGGGATTACTTTAATTTTAATTTAGTAAGTAGAGAAACATTTAATACACAAAGAAGTAAGTATCAACCACAAATAGGAACTTGGGGTAGTAGAACTTTAACCTATAACGATTACGATTCAGCAATACAAAACTATATAACTGATTCAACACTTAAAATATCAGTTAATACTGATTATGTTAATCAAGATTATAATGAAATATTTAAACAACTAATGGTAAGTGATGAAATCTATTGGGTCTATGAAGAAGGTAGTGAATTAAACAATACAGAAAAACTTAAACCATTAGCGATTGATACTTCTGCATTTGCCTTAAAGACAGGTGTTGTAGATAAATTAATACAATATCAATTTACATTTACTCAAGGACAAGGATATAAACTAATATTTTAAGATATGGCAGTTACAAGTGGAAGAGATAATGTTTTCAAACTTATTGCCAGAGGTGTAGAACTTGATTTATTTCGAGATGAAACAATATACCTTAGTAATAACGTAACAGGTCTATTTGATTTAGGTAAACTACCTAGTGATTTTACAAGACAGATTACAATACCAGGAACAAGAAAGAACAATGAGTTCTTTCAACATGTCTATGATATATCAGTAGATGAACCTTTCTTATTTAAAACAAATACAAAAGTAATTGCCCAATTTGATTTTGATGGATTCTATGTATCACAAGGATATTTACAATTAGAAAGAGTCAATATAGTAGAAAACAAATTCGTTGAATCTTACGAGGTTTCTGTCTTTGGTCTACTATCATCATTCAAAAAAGATTTACAGAACATTACACTTACTCAATTGAGTTCCTTAGATAGATATGACCATATCTTTAGTATAGGTAATATAGTTAATTCATGGAGTGGTTCTGCTTATAATGGAAATCCAAATCCACTATGGGTTGAAAACTCTATATTTACATCTTCAATAGATGGACATAATTTAGGAGGTGAGGTAGTTTATTGTTTAAATGATGCAGGAAAACAAATTGCATATCAATCAGCATTACCAAATAATTTACTTGGTATTGATAATTTTGAAGGATTTGCTGGTTCATCTGCAGGTGGTCAGGTTAAAGCCCAAAACTTTAAACCTGCAATGAGATTAGATATAATAGTAGATGCAATATTTGATGAAATAGGATATACCTATGAATCAACATTCTTATCAGAAAGTAGATTTGATGACACTTATGTATTATTAGATAGAGGATTAAGATATCCAGTTATAAGTGGTGTAGATTTAGAAACATACGGTCAAATAGAAGTAGGACCTATTAGTGGTTCTTCTGCTCCTAATGTTTTAGTAAACAATGTAACATCATCATTATCATTTAATAATGTATATGAGGACCCATCTAATAGTATTATAGATGTACAAGGTACTTATAAACCTTTCTTTGGTCCTAGTGCAGCAATTAATTCTTCAACAACTGATTCTGAAATAACATTAAACTTTCAAGTATCATCTTCATCAGACCCTGCAACGGCCTATCCTAAAATATATATTAATCCTGTAACTGCTACTTCTTTAAGTCCTGAAGTTGTAACAAATGGTATTGAACTAAAATGGATTAATGAATATATTAGAAGAGATTTTTTACAAACAGGTGGTGAAAAAGAATATACACTAACACAAGAAATACCGACAGGTATGTCATTTGTATCTGGTTCTCAATATAATTTTAAAGTAGGTTTTGTAACTGTTGGTATAGGTTCCTTAAATGTAACGATAGGACCTGGTAGTAATACAGAAAGTAGATTAAAAATAAAATCATTAAATAAATTAGGTGAATTATTACCAATTAGTATGGCAGATAATATGCCTTTTGCAACAAGTGGTATAACACTTCTTGATTTTATGACATCTATACAAAAGAAATTCAATTTACAAATATATCCAAGTAAAACTAAACCAAGACATTTTATTATAGAAACATTTAATAATTGGTATAAACAAGGTAAAGTAATTAACTTTGATTCGTTTGTAGATTTAAATAAAAAGATATCAGTAACACCTGCAAATAACTTAGGTGTTAGAGAAGTAGAGTTCGGAGATAAATTAGATATTGATTTCTTATCAAACAATTTTAAGAAATCACAAAACAGAGAGTTTGGTAAATCTTATTTTAGAGATACACAAAACTTCTTCTCAGAGGGTAAGTTAGAAGTTGAGAGTGGTTTTAGTTCATCACCACTAAGATATGTTGCTGGAAGTGGTATAACAGGCTCAGCAGTACAACCATTGACACCTTTCAATGGAGTTATTGGTACAACTACTATTGCAGTATGTGGACAATCAACTTCTATATATTATCATAATGGTGGAGCTGCATTACCAATAACTGGTGATACAATATTTTATGATTCAGCAGGTACATCACCTGTTGTAACATATGATTATCTTGTTGAGGATAGTGGTATCGGTGGAGGAACTATAATGGAATTAAACGCAGGTAATGGAGTTGTGATAAATGATACCTTTGGAACTTGTAGTGGAGGGGGAGCACCTACATCTTAAAAAATAAATAATTATGGCAATAAATAAAATGTTCTTACCAACCTTTATAGCAAACGCAGAGTTTCAACCTGCACGAGTTAGACCTCGTATGTTTTTCTATAATGGTAAATTAGAAACAACACCTTATAATATTGAAGGACAGAGAACACCATTTACTGCTAATGGAGCAACTATAAATGTATTTCCTTACTTTGACCATTACTCAACAGGTAGTGGAGAAGATATACCAACTGCTGATTCTGATTCTAATTTGTTTTTAAATGAGGCACCATCAATAGGTAGTATTCCTAATAATACTCTTTTTACAGAATATTGGAGTAAGTATCTTACTTTGTTATATGACCCTAAAACAAGATTGATAGATATGGCTGGTGTAATACCATTTGCAAACTATGTAGAATTAGAATTAAATGATATAGTTTTCTTTAGAGGAAATCATTATCACTTAAGAGCAATCAATCAATACAACCTTAAAACAGGTGAATGTCAATTACAATTATTAGGGCCAATAATTGATGATGCATTAGATAACCAATAAATTAAAGTATAATTGTTAAATTAGTATATGATATCAAATATAATAACCCTTTTACAACAAAATGATTACTACAAAGTTAGTAAGGATATTGATATGGCTAAAGGGAAATACGAAATACCAAGTAATTGGAGTGGAGTAAAGAATCTATTTAAAAGAATGTAATGGCGGATAACACTACGACATATAAAGCAGTAATTGATGTAGAAACAGAAGGAGCAAAGAATATTGATTTGCTTAACAAAACTATCTCCACGTCTATTGGTGAGTTTGATAACCTTAATGAAGCGATATCTAAAACACAAGATACGTTAGGAAAGATTGACCCTAAATCTAAAGAGTTTAAAGAACTATCAAAAGAACTATCTAATTTAAAAGATGATTTAAAAGATACAGAAATAGCATCTGTTAGATTTACAGAAGCGTTAGGAGCTCAACCTGGTGTTATTGGATTGGTAGGACAATCAATGGAAGGATTAAGAGGAACGTTAAAGGTGTTTATGGCAAACCCTATCATAGCCGTTGTAACTGCTATTGCAGGTGCATTTCTTTTAATGAGAGAATCGTTAAGTAAAACATCAGAAGGTCAAGAAACTTTAAATAGAATATCAGAAGCATTTGGTAAAATATTAGGACCTGTATTTGCAATAGTAGAAAAAGTAGCATTACCTATCTTTGAGAAGTTTGCTGATTTATTATCATTAGTTGCAACAGGCTTTAGTAAGTTCGCTACATTCTTAGGTATATCTGGTGATAAGATAGATGAAGCAAGTAGAGCATCATCTGCAACATTACAAGAAGCATTTGATGAAGAACAAGCTAGACAAGATGAATTAACTAAGAAGGCTGAAGAAGAAACACAAAAAAGAATAGATGCTGCACAAAGAGAAGCAGATAGAATCAAAGCTATTAGAGAACTAGCAGCTCAAATACAATTAGAGGCTGAATTATCTTTGTTAAGTGAAAGAGATAGACAGTTAACAGAAAGAGAAATGAGATTCCAAGAGGAATTTGCAATTCTTAAACAAGCTGGATATGAAAACTTTACTGCATTAGAATCAGAGTATTACGGAGATTTATTAGCTATTAGAAGAAACTTTGATAATTTATCAAGTGTATCTGAATTAGAAACTGCAGAAAGAACAGGTGCAGCTAAACTTACAACACAAGCTGATTTTGCTGACCTATCAGTTGATTTACAACAACAGACAGCAGATGTATCTGTTGGTATTCAAGAAGATGAAGAAGAAGCTAAACTGATGGTTATTAGTTCAGCTCTTAGTTCAGTAGCACAGATGGTTGGTGAGAATACAATCGCAGGTAAAGCTCTAG
>ENA-OSIY01001608-OSIY01001608.1-marine-metagenome-genome-assembly--contig:-NODE-1608-length-12021-cov-14.421048_pt1 | contig 12021 bp, 12 predicted proteins | sample MGYA00237884_ERZ534233 | MGnify/ENA primary metagenome ERZ534233 (study PRJEB26412, sample SAMN06343840) | marine metagenome | isolation source: estuarine water | place: USA: Columbia River Estuary... | reverse complement strand
AGGGTCGTTAGCTCAGTTGGTAGAGCAGTTGGCTTTTAACCAATTGGTCGGGCGTTCGAGTCGCCCACGACCCACCATTTTTTTAAATAGCTCTAAGTCATTATTTTTATTGACATTTTTTCCAAAAATTGTAATAATTTTGTTCAGTTTCAGGGTCGTTAGCTCAGTTGGTAGAGCAGTTGGCTTTTAACCAATTGGTCGGGCGTTCGAGTCGCCCACGACCCACCATACCTGAAAAGGGAGAGCCGATTGCTCTCCCTTTTTTTTGGCTATTGATTATCAATCCACGTCATGTGTTTATAGGTCTAAACGGATATAATGCACAGTATCTACAAAGAACAGGTCCTGAACCATGTCTCACGCAGCCCAACTTTCTGACTTAAAAATCGACTTTACAGTGCCGGTTACCGAACAGTCCACAACTATGGATCCGCAGATTGTTGCTGCGCTTAAAGGCGAAATTGCAGATTTACTGAAGCAGAATAATGCCACATTGGTTGCGCACTATTACACGGATGATCTGGTGCAAGCATTGGCGGAGGAAACGGGCGGTTTTGTAGGCGATTCGTTAGAAATGGCAAAATTCGGTAAGGCTGCAAGTGGTACCACTCTAGTAGTCGCAGGTGTGCGGTTTATGGGTGAAACGGCGAAGATATTGTCGCCAGAAAAGACCATACTGATGCCTACTTTGGAAGCTGAGTGCAGTCTGGATTTGGGTTGTCCAGCTGATGCATTTGCGCAGTTTTGTGATCAGCATCCTGATCGAACGGTTGTCGTCTACGCGAATACCTCGGCAGCAGTTAAAGCGCGGGCAGATTGGGTGGTTACCTCAAGTATTGCATTAGACATCGTATCCACGTTGCATGAACGGGGTGAAAAGATTCTATGGGGTCCAGACCAACACCTTGGACGGTATATCCAAAAGGAAACTGGCGCAGATATGCTTTTGTGGAATGGCTCCTGTATTGTCCACGAGGAATTTAGACATCAAGGTTTGGAAGCCCTAAAAGCCTTGCATCCCGATGCTGCGGTTCTGGTACACCCAGAATCTCCTGAAGCGATTGTTGCGCTTGCAGATGTCGTTGGCAGCACGTCACAGTTGTTAAATGCCTCCAAAACAATGTCCAATCAAGTATTCATTGTGGCAACAGATCGCGGTATTTTTTACAAAATGCGTCAAGCGTCCCCTGATAAAACTTTTATCGAGGCCCCTACGCGTGGTGAAGGTGCTACGTGCCGTAGTTGCGCTCATTGTCCCTGGATGGCCATGAACGACTTGCAGCGGTTAAAGGCATGCCTCACCGTGCCTGCAGGGCATGAGGTGCAGGTGGCAGCGGATCATATTGTAGGTGCGTTGCGCTCGCTAAATAGGATGCTGTCTTTTCAAGCGTAGATGCTGTGGTCTTCGTTACAGCTTTTCCAAAACATCGAGTTCGTGGCGCCATTGTCTTAAGCGGTCTTTAATGCGGGCTTTCTCTGTTCCTGTCCATTGATTAGATACCAATGCTGTTTCTAGGGTGTGAATTACCCTGTCGTCTTGCCCTGTTAGCCACAGGTAATGCATCTCTGCATCAAATCGTGTCCATTCATCCTGCCCCAAAACGCTATATTGCATCACATTAAACCAAAGACCCGGCTGGTTGGGATTGTTTTGCGCTTGCTTACGTAATATTTGAATGGCCTCTGGAAGCCTGTTCATCCGTTTTAGCTGTTCGGCGGTGGCTAGAGTCAACCGGATGCTATTCGGAGTCTGTTGTTTCATTTTCAAGAGTTGAGACAGTGCTTGGTCTGGGTTGCCTTTAAGGTGCCATAACTCCGCCTGTCGCAATAACCATTCTGACTCTATTTGTAAGGTATCTGGAAACGTACTCAACAGCTGTGCAGCAAGATCCAATTCCCCGTTATTCATGTGCTTGTCAGTCTGGAGCAAGTTGTTGGCCCAATGCAACAGTGCTTGGGTTTCACTATCGGTGGGTGGTAGCAACCCGACCTTATGGGTCTTCGCCAGACGTAATCGGATTAATTGAAACGCCAAATGGTTTGGAATTTTTGGATTTTGTGCAAGTGTTTGGTCTTGGCTAAACCGCAGACCGTCAGCGATGCGGTTTGATGTCAGTGGGTGGGTTAGAAAATACTCCGGAACCTGTGACCGGTTGGGCAGGTTGTAGGCCATCATCGTTTGCAGCATGTCGCTGACAGCGTTTGTGCGATAACCACCCTGGGCCATGATAAAGGTGGCGCGACGGTCAGCCTCAGCCTCTAACGTTCGTGTATAGGCAAGTTGATTGACTGCACTGTCTGCAATGGCTGCGGTAAATAAGGCTTGGCTGGCATTAATTGAATAGGGGGCGATCACCGTTGCCGTTAATACTGCCATGAATGCTTTTTTTTGGTTTTGTGCTTGGTTAACCAGCTGTTGGTTGAAATGGTGTAGTTCCAAATGCGCCAACTCGTGGGCCAAGACACTGAGAAATTGTTCCTCAATAGGTACCGTCAAAAACAAGCCACTGTTAACCCCAATAATATTGCCCGGCACTGCAAAGGCGTTCAATAATGGATTGTTGACGACAAGTGTTGTGACAGGTAACGGACCCAGTGACAGAGGACGTCTTAAATGTGAGATGTTGTCATTTAAATAATCAAGTATGAGTGGGTCCTCAAACATCGAGGTCTGACCGCGCAATTGTCGTAACCAATGCTGCCCTAATATCTGTTCCTGTTGTTGGGTAAATCCAGCAGTTGTGGTCCCAAGCTGCGGTAATGAGTCCGCTGCGCCAAAGTTTGATAGCGCCAATCCAACCAGCAACGAAAAAATCCGCAAGTCTTGCTCCTAATGATTTATGATGGATACAGCGTATAATCGCGTTATAGAAATGGGTCCGAAAGGCATTATGTTACCAGAAACCATACATTTAACCCTAGATGCGACCCACATGCGGTGTCCATTGCCTCTGTTAAAGACCAAGATGGCATTAAAGACACTTGCACCTGAAGACATTTTACTGGTGTTGGCAACCGACTCTGGGGCAAAAAAAGATATTCCGAGGTTTATTGCCCATAGTCAACATCGTCTTATATTAGAGGCGCAAGATGGCGCGATATTTCAATTTTATATTCAAGTGGGAAGTTGATTGGCAATGAAAACAATACCTGTCATGTCACAAGTGTTTAAGAAGATGATTCATCGTTATTTCTATGATGAAGAGGCAACGATTTTGGCCATTCTGATTGCAGCATCTGTTGTGGCATTTTATTTCTTTGGTAAGATTCTAGCCCCAGTGCTCGCGTCCTTTGTTTTTGCCTATTTATTGATTCCGTTCTCTAACCGGCTTATAAAATTGGGGATTCCATACGGCTTGGCCAATGTTTTGGTGTTTTTGGTCTTCATGGGCTCGTTGCTATTTATCATATTGGGCATTGTACCCATGGTTGTGCGGCAAACCAGTAATTTTGCAGCAGACGCACCTAAGATTCTGCAAGACGTGGTTGCACAGTTGCAGTTGTTACCCTTGAATTATCCAGAATATTTTAATGAAACCATCATTACGCACTGGTCTTCATATCTCAATAGTAATTCTGTCGGTGAAACCCTGGTGTCTTGGGTTGTTCCTATTATTCAGGCCTCGTTCCAGTCGGTACCCAATATTTTGGCGGTGGGTGTGTATGTATTGATTGTGCCAGTTTTGGTGTTCTTCATTATGAAGGAACGTCGGTATTTGCTGGAACAGCTGGAATGGATTTTGCCGAAACGTCGCAGTTTGCTGAACAAAATTGGCAATGAAATGAACCAGCAAATCACCAACTATATCAGTGGCAAGTTGCTTGAAATTGTCATTGTCGGTGTGGTGTCCTACGGGGTTTTTAGCTTTCTTGGACTCAAATATACGGCGCTCTTGGCCGTGATTATTGGATTTTCGGTATTGGTACCCTATGTCGGTGCTATTGCTGTGACGCTGCCGGTAGCCACCATTGCCCTGTTTCAGTGGGGGTTTGGACCTGAATTTATGTATGCGATTTTAGCCTATGGCATTCTGCAGATGTTGGATGGCAATGTTCTGGTACCACTGATTTTTTCTGAGGCAGTCAATTTAAGCGCTACAGCCATTATTGTTGCTGTGTTGTTTTTTGGTGGCCTGTGGGGTTTCTGGGGCGTGTTTTTTGCAATTCCATTGGCAACCTTGTTAAAGGCGATTATGAATGCTTGGCCAACCCACCCCGAAGAAACGGTAGAGCCATAAGGTGAATCTAGTGCAGGCTGCTGCGGCGGCCTGACACCTGTTGAACGAATTCCAAGATTTGATGGACGTGGTCACGCACAGACACGTTGCGCCACTCCCTCAAGAGCAAACCGTTTTCATCAATTAAAAATGTACTGCGACACAGGGACTGAAACGATTCTTGGCCCCGTTGTTTCGCCTGCAGAACTGAAAAATGTTCGCATAACAATCCCTGCGTATCTGAAATCAATTCAAACGGAATGTTAAGGGCTTTTTTAAAAGCTTCGTGTGAAGCGAGATCATCTCTAGAAACGCCGAAGACCACCGTATTGTTGTCTAAGAATTGACGGTGGTTGGCCGAAAAATCTTGATTTTCGATGGTGCAGATCGGAGTGCCATCTTTGGGGTAAAAAAACAGAATCACTTTTTGATGTTTCAGACGGCTTAGTTGTACCCGATGCCTGTTGGTGGCTAAAGCTACAAAGTCCTGAATAGGCTGTCCGATACTAATATTCGCCATGAATTTCCCTCTCATGTCGCCAGTTTGTATTCTTAGTATGGCACATATCTATAAATTGTCATTTAACTGGCCATTTCTCTTGAGTCTGTACGCACTGACACGTACCATTTAACCCACATTTTTTGGCGGAGTTGAGACCTATGTTAACGGGCAGCATGGTGGCATTAGTGACACCTATGGAAGCAGACGGCAGTATTTGCTGGGACAGCCTCGAAAAGTTAATAGAGTTTCATATCGACAATGGCACTACAGCGATTGTGGCGGTGGGAACGACGGGTGAATCAGCGACATTATCGGTCAAAGAACATACCAAAGTAATTCAGTTTGTTGTCCAAAAAGTCAACAAACGCTGCCCCGTAATTGCAGGAACCGGAGCCAATGCCACCCTAGAGGCCATAGAGCTGACCGCGTCTGCCAAGGCAGCAGGTGCAGATGCGTGTTTGCTCGTGACACCCTATTATAACAAGCCTGGGCAAGAGGGCTTATTCCAACACTATACCGCGATCGCCAATCAAGTCGACATTCCACAGATTTTGTACAATGTACCGGGTAGGACGGCATGCGATTTGTTGCCCAATACGGTGGCGCGTCTAGCCCAACATCCCAATATCGTGGGTATCAAAGAAGCAACGGGTGATGTTTCCCGCGTTAAAATGATTAGTAGCCAAGTGCCAGATGACTTTACTATTTTGTCTGGTGATGACGCTACATGCCTAGACTTGATTAAGGAAGGCGGCCACGGCGTCATTTCAGTGACTGCGAATGTGATGCCTGCTCAGATGGCGGCAATGTGCCAAGCAGCTTTGGCGGGCGAATATATTCAAGCAGAAGCGGTGCAACAGAGCATGATGATTTTGCATGACAGAATGCTATCAGTTGAAGCGAATCCAATACCGGTTAAATGGGTTTTAGCGGAAATGGGCATGATGCCTTCAGGCATTCGTTTGCCGCTAACCTGGCTCGATAAAAGTCATGAGGCTGACCTCCGTGAAGCAATGGTGGCCTGTCATCTTGTTAAATAATCCGTTGGCTAAACTGGGGCTATTGACGGCTCTGCTGTGGTTGGTGGGTTGTAGTTCAAAGCCCTTGGCAATCGATACTCGAACCAATGGTACAGCAGCTATTTCTGCGCTGTCGGGCGACGTGACGAGAAATCCTTTTCCAGTCGATGATAGCCAACCCATTTTTGAGGTTGCCTTGGTGCCTGTATCCTTGCTGCTTGCCCCTGCTATTGAAGATAAGGCTAATGGTGGAGCCCCCTTGGTTAGAGAAGACGGTAATGGCTATCCAATTTTGGTGTTACAGGTAGGCTTCTCAGACGCCTGGGAACAATTACTGCTAGCCGTTTCCAACAGTCGGCTCAGGGTGAAGGACAATGACCGATCTCAGGGCATCATTTTTCTCGACGAAGTAGCCGGCGGCGTATTTAGCGGCATCAAGAATAAACGCACATCTAAAGCTAAACGTTATCAATTGTCAGTAACCAAAACACAACTTGGTACCGAAGTGTCCGTGCAGTTTTCATCTGATGAACTCGCCGATATAGAAGCAAGCAATGCCATTCTCAATGAAATCAATGACAATCTGAGTCAGTAATCGGTGCAATATTCCTCTATCGGTAGTGGCAGTAAAGGTAACGGTACATTGGTGCGTCACAGCGGGACTACGGTGTTAATCGACTGTGGTTTCGGCGTTCAGGAAACGCAAAAACGCCTCGCGCGATTAGGTATTGGTCTTGAAGATATTTCAGCAATATTGGTAACCCATGAGCATGGCGATCATGCAAAAGGGGTAGGGCCGGTTGCCAGAAAGGGCAATATCCCTGTCTATATGACCCATGGTACGTTTCGAGGTTGCAAAAATTTAGACAAAGTCGATATTCATTGGATTATACCGGACAGTCCTTTTCGTTTGGGTTCATTGGATATCAATCCTGTGACAGTGCCTCATGATGCGCGCGAGCCGTGTCAATTTGTGATTGGTAATGATGCCGGCAGTCGTATTGGCATCTTGACAGATTGTGGTCATATCACACGGCATATCGTGACTTCCTATGCGGGCTGTAATGCATTACTTTTAGAATGTAACCACGACACGCATTTATTGTCAGTGGGTGCCTATCCACCATCACTCAAAGTTCGAGTGGGCGGTGATTATGGCCATTTAAATAACCACCAATCTATTCAGTTTTTACAAGCGGTCGATACAAGACAATTACAACAGGTCTGTATTACCCATATAAGTGAAAACAACAATGATCCAGAGTTAGTGCGTGATGCTGTCGTACAAGAATTGGCATCCGACATTCAGCTAACCTTAGCTGATCAGTCAGACGGATTACCGTGGCACGAAATTGATATTTCTCACCTAGAGGGCAGTTCATGAAACAAGGTAAATTGCTGTACGCTGGCAAGGCAAAATCTGTATTTGAATCGGAGATTCCCGGCCGCCTAATCATGGAATATCGGAATGACACCTCTGCCTTTGACGGCAAGAAGTTGGCGCAGTTGGATGACAAAGGCATGGTGAACAACAAGTTCAATGCTTTTATTATGGCGCAATTGCAATCGGCTGGCGTTCCTACGCACTTCGATAGGCTATTGTCGGAAACCGAGTCATTGGTTCGCGCTTTAGATATGTTGCCAGTAGAATGTGTGGTGCGTAACCGCGCCGCTGGCAGTTTGGTGCGTAAGTTGGGCATTGCTGAGGGCACAGAACTACAGCCGCCGGTATTTGAATTTTTCTACAAAAGTGACGCGCTTGGCGATCCGATGATCAACGACAGTCATATTGTGACGTTTGGCTGGGCGACGGCTGAGCAGATTGCACAGATGAAAGCGCTGACTTTGCAGGTCAATGACATCTTAATCGAATTGTTTCATGCAGGCGGCCTCATTCTTGTCGACTATAAATTGGAATTTGGAACGAGTGATGGCGTGCTAATGCTAGGCGATGAGTTCTCTCCTGATGGTTGTCGATTGTGGGATGCAAAAACCTTAGAGAAAATGGATAAGGACCGTTTTCGCCAAGATTTGGGCAATGTCATCGAGGCATACCGTGAGGTAGGTCACCGTATCGGCGTTAAATTCGATTAATCTTGAGCAATTCAGATCCCATTCAGCCCATTACAGCTAGGTTGAAGGGAGATTTTTAAACATTATGTGGTTTTTACGCAAGGAGCATCAGATGAAAAAAGTTTTGGTAGGCGCTTTATTAGCAGCAACCGCAACCTATGGCAGTGCCATAGAAGTGGGCACAGGTATTTGGCAGCAGTCGATGGGTGGCAGTTTGAATGATGGCGCCGTGACTATGAACCAACTGGGCTTGGAAGGCTCTAACGATCTGTATTTCTATGCCACGGTTGATATGCCACTGTTTATTCCGAATTTAAAAATCCGCAGTCAATCGTTGACAGCTAGTGGAACAGGTAATGTCGATGCATCGTTATTGTCTGGCTTCGCTGGTATGACGTTACCTCCTGGTGCAGTTGATTTATCTACAAAGATGGATCTGAGCTATTTGGACGTGGTTGCCCATTACGGTTTGCCTTTGCCTGTTATGGACGTTGATTTTGGCATAAACCTTCGCATGATCAATGGTTCTATTGCAATTAAAAGTAGCACTGGCCCTATTGACGAATCTGGTGACCTCACTTTGCCAATTCCGATGTTACACGCTTCCGTTGGCATGCCGTTGCCGGCTAACATTTCAGTATATGGCGAATACAATATGCTACCGCTTGATGGTGTGAGTGTTACTGATTTGTTGGTTAAGGCACGCTATGTGTTGCCTGTACCGACGCTGATTGTAGATTTGGGTATTGAAGTGGGTTACCACGACTTTACCATCTCGATCACCAAGCCAACTGATATGGCCTCTGACATCAACAGCAAGGGATTCTTTGTTGGCGTATCAGCTGAGTTCTAATAGTAAAGTGAATAAAAAGGCAGCCATTGGCTGCCTTTTTTGTGCCTGCCTAATGCCTTTACAACGCTATTTGAACGCCTAATGGCCTTACAGCAGCATCGGTGCCCATCATGGCAATGGTCGTGCCAGGCCTGACCAGTCGGTAATGGGTGCGCGTAAAGAAATACCCTGCATGTTGTGTCGTAACCGGCACCCGTTGATTGGGTTCATCGCTGTCAATCAACACAATTTCCGCGAATATGGTGCCAGCTTCTAACCATGTGTCCAACGGATAGCGATACACCAGTAATCCTGCGCAAGGACTTGCCACAGTATAAACCTTGTCAATGCCGTAACATTTAGGTTCAAGCGTGAATTGCGCATCAGAAGCGTTTGGCAGTCGGATATCGTCAGTATGTTCAAAGTACCCGATTAGGTTGCCGGCATCTTGGCTAGCAAGGCTGTCATTAACATCGCTCTTACCCCGAAGCTCTAAGGTCGCAGCAAAACAAGCCCGTGGAATTGGATGGTCTGGGAAGGCTTGTTTTAAAACCTCCCAAGGTTGGGTATGGGTCGCATCAAAAGCGACAGTACCCAAAATATCCTCATGCATCACCACTGGGAAGGCCAGATGCCGTCCGAGTACCATGCCTTCATCCTTTTGCACTGTGGCGCAGTACAGATGCGCAAGGCTTTCAAGGTCACAGTGCACATCCAAAACGATGTCGGCATCGATAGACAAACCTAACAGGGTTTTATGCAGTCCTTGCAGCTCATGTTCATCAGGCTTGTCCCATACTTCAGCAAGCAATGCCTCGCGAATGATTTGGGTGTTTGTCTCGATGTTATCGGTTAAACGGCCACGGACCCGTGAGATAACGTTGTCGACAGGAAGCGCCATATTACGGTTGAAATTTTGTCCGTTTTCATGGGAAAACCTGCCGGTGGTTAGCCCAAAAATTTGTTGCCCAAGGCCGACAGGGTTTGCAAAGGGAACGATGACGAACTGTGCAGTCAGCTGCCCAGCCGCTTCGAGCTGTTCCAGTTTCGGAATGAGGTGCTGTAGCATGAGCAAACCGGGCCATTCATCAGCATGAAGTCCCGCTTGAATGTATATCTTTCGGCTGGCGTCCTTTGGACCAAGCCGATATACCTGTAAGTAGCGTCTAGTGCCTGGTGCAGGGCTTACCAAAGGGATTCTTTCCATTTTCATTGCGGTGCTTCCTGAGCATTCGGTTGGCACTAATGTAAATTGCACCTGTGTTTTCTGCAAGCAATCCAAAAAATATTGGCCGATCGGTTTGGTATTTGATGTCCATCGGACTTAAATCAAAAATCGAGGTTAAAAGCAGCTTATAATGTTTTTATCATCACTGGGTAAAGAAATCATGGTTACGAGAAGGGGCTGGTCGGATGCTGTTTGAAAAACTGTCACATTACCGTATGGAGTCCAGAAACGTCGTTTTGGCGATTGCGGTCTTAACCCTGTTGGTAGTTGGGTTAACCACCCAGTCCCTGCGATCACTTGCGGCTTATAGCTCATTCCCGATCGCATTGATCACTCTGGTACTGGTTTTGTTGTTTGGGAAAAATCGCTTGGTCTTGTCGCGATACCAGACAAGTTTCGTTATTTGGATGACAGCAATTGCTGTGGTGATACCAGTCTTTACATCCAAAAGCGCTGTCTATTCACTTGAATTCGGCTATGTAGTCGCTCTAGGCTGTGTATTAATGTTTTTTATCACACCAGCGTTGGCCCGCTTGGTGTTATATGCGTTGGTCACTGTGTCATTCATAGACAGCATCATCTCGACAGCACAGTTGATGGAAGGGTCGCAGAGGGCATTCGGGCTTTACGGTGATATTGCGTTGCGTACCCTGTATTTATGGATTTCAACGGTATTTATTTATTTCACTACTCTTGAGCATCGCAGCAGGGGGTCAGTGATCGCGCGTTTCCTATTGATCGGGTTTTTACTGTTCGGGCTTCATACCGGTCAGTCATTTACGGTGAATTTTTTGGTGGTTATTGGCTATCTGTGGTTGGGTATTTATGCCTTCTTTAAAGATCGGGCACATTTTTCTTATTTCATCTGGTTTTTGATTGTTGGCCTGTTGAGTTATGGGCTGTACCTGTGGTTTGCTGCGAATGTCGATGTGTCTGGGGTGAGGGAGTTAGCTAAAGTAAGCAGCCTAAACGGTCGTACACCGATCTATACTGCTGCTTGGGAACTAGTGAGAGAGGCGCCGTTTTTCGGTGTTGGGTCAGGACTCTTTATGTATCTTTACCCGTCGATTAGGACCGAATGGGGTTCTGCCGGTCTGAATGTTCATAATGACTATTTAGAGTACTGGGCTACAGCCGGTATTGTGGGTGCATTGCCATTGATATTGGTGGCTGTCTACTTCGTTTATCGCAACATTCAGGCGCTGCATACTAGCAGGGGTAACGCTTTCACCTTTAGTGGATTGTTAGTGTCTATCATGGGTCTCGCATTTTTGAACTTTTTCTTTTGGCGTATCGAAAATTTCATCATATTTGCAGCATTATGGCGGTTAATGGATGGTCAGCTACACAGTGAAAAGCCATTTGTCTTCAGAGATAAAGTAGCATTATCGATGCTCATGGCATTGCCATTTCTGGTGCTTTCAGCCCGTCTATATGAGAATTTCTACGGAGCATACGGCAACTTTTCGTCTAGACAACAAGCAGTGTGGACTGAGACTGTATTGGGTAGAGATTCAGGCTTATTGACTCATCGTGCGTCACTGATATCGAACACTCTTGCTTCTGGTGACACATCCGCTTTACCGGAAGCGTATGTAACAAAGACAAAATTGACTCTGGATAAAGCGATTGCCCAAAATGCCATCAGAGCCGCTGTGTATTGCGCACGCGCAGATCTGGGTTTAGCCTTGGGTGAGTCACCAAATGAGTTAAAGGCGATCGTAGATAGCGGAATAGTGCGCGACCCTAGTGAAGCCTATTGTCAGTCTGTAAGCTATGCTAATAGTGTGGCTCGTGGCGATCTATATAGCGCTCTGAGTAACTTGCGGCTGTATTTTCTATCAGGATTAGCAGCGCAAGCTAATCCTGAACAATTGAATGCAATGGCACAGAGAGCGGCCTATGATGCCTTTCAGGGTGGTGAGCAGGTGTTTGCAAAATATTTTAGCCGCCTACATTTCCAACGAACTGCGACTCGATAATGATAGTTGGTGTGGGATTTTAAAACCCCGCTAACGCATCTAGAGTCTATGTATCTCTTCTTCGTTAACAGAGGCGATCATGTCACATCCAAGACTTTACCTGTCCCAAGATATTCGCGCAGCAGAGCGCCAATGGGCTAAAGACAACCATGCCAGCACCTATGCGCT
>ENA-OSIY01001607-OSIY01001607.1-marine-metagenome-genome-assembly--contig:-NODE-1607-length-12022-cov-5.440100_pt1 | contig 12022 bp, 9 predicted proteins | sample MGYA00237884_ERZ534233 | MGnify/ENA primary metagenome ERZ534233 (study PRJEB26412, sample SAMN06343840) | marine metagenome | isolation source: estuarine water | place: USA: Columbia River Estuary... | reverse complement strand
TTTCAAGCAGAAGACGGCATACGAGATTTCTGCCTGTCTCGTGGGCTCGGAGATGTGTATAAGAGACAGGTGCTGGACAAGATATATCAGCCCTGAATAGTTTTATTCAGGCCATACCTTTCCAGTTCTATGCAATTTTGGCCATCTTCATTGTACCGGTACTTATCTATGCAGACCTAGATTTTGGCCCCATGGCAGAGGCAGAAAAGACAGCCAAACGTGCGACAGAGCAAACCATCGCTGAGCAGCACAAGAACGATATACAGGCATTCAGTCACAGCAAAGCTCGGGCTTCATTTGTGTTTATTCCTCTGTTGATTATGGCCACAGTATTGTGCGCAATCTTACTTCCGTTAGGTTTTCCCTTTGAAAAAGTGGCGGGGTCAACCTTTCGTGCTGCATTATCCAGCGCCTACTTTTTTGCCGCCCTGAGCTTAATGTTAATAATGGCTTTCTATGGTGTCAGAACATTAACTGAAGGTATTGGTCTGTATTTGCAAGGTATGGGTAATATGATGCAAGTCGCCATAGTACTTATTTTAGCTTGGACATTCAGTGCGTTGGGTAAGGAATTGGGCACCGCCACTTATATTGCTGAGCAGGCTCAACAGGGGTTTCCTTACTGGTTATTGCCGGCTGTGGCGTTTGCGTTGTCTGGGATTATTTCTTTTAGCACTGGCTCGTCATGGGGCACCTTCGCTATTATGTTCCCTTTGATGATCCCTACTGCGTTTGCCATAGAAGCATCCCTAGTCGTCAGCATTGGAGCAGTTTTATCTGGGGGCTTGTTTGGTGATCACTGCTCGCCTATTTCAGAAACCACCATACTCTCCTCCACTGGCTCGGGATGCAATCAGTTTGAACATTTTAGAACTCAGCTGCCTTATGCTCTAACCAATGGCGCCATTGCTTTATGCTGTTTTATTTTTGCGGGGTTCAATCCACAAACGTATTGGATATTGATTGCCCTTGCAGTACAAATGTCAGTTCTTTACCTGATCACGAAAATACAAACATTTAGGCTTCAACAGGCCAAGTAAAAGTATGTAACCTAAAGCACGTTTAATCCTATCCTGCTTGAATATAAACGGTCTCCACTAAGACTGTTGTAAAGCAATCCTTCCTGCTCTTACCGCTTGTTTAAGTACTTTCACCTCTGGTGCTAACTTAAACATATCGCCGTTTAATCCAGTGAGACTTCTAGGCACATGGCTTAAACGGGCCATCTCAGCGTTGGCTTGCATATGCTCAACCTCTCCGTGGGTAGGTATAGCGACTTGTGGACGCACCCATTCGTACATTTGTTTTAACTCTTCCTGACATGGATGGCCTGAAGCATGAATGGGCAATGCTGAATCATCGGCCATCAGGGTATTGATTTTGCGAGATTTATAGGCCTTAAGCAGACTTTCAATAGACTTTTCATTGCCTGGAATCACAATAGAACTGAACATCACCAAATCACCCTCATCCAAAGAAGCATTGCGATAGGTGTCTTTGGCCAACTGATTTAATGCGGCCCTTGGCTCACCTTGACTGCCCGTTGCTACCGCTAACACTTCTCGTGGTAATAAATATCCAGCATTAAAAGCATCAAGTATCGGTAAGTCATCTGGCCAATGCCCGGTGGCTTTTGCTGCACCCACTGTGTTTTGTAATGAACGGCCAAACAGCGCAAAGTAGCGCCCCGTTTCTTTCGCTATTTTTGCCAAGGTAATCAATCGCGCAATATTGCTACTAAAACATCCCACTACAACCCGTCCTTTTGCATTGACGACGGCTTGTTTCAAGCCCTTATAACATTGTTGCTCAGACACAGAATACCCTTCGCGGGTGGCATTAGTCGAATCACATACCATGGCTAATATATCTTGCTTCGCCAATAATTTAAAAGGATGAGAATTAAAAGGCTTATCAGTCACTGGTGCTAGGTCAATCTTCCAGTCCGCTGTATGAAACACATTACCCGCAGAGGTTCTGATCACAAAAGCATGAGGCTCTGGTAATGAATGCGTTATCAGCATCCATTCAACGTTAAATTCGCCAATATCGACTCGCTCACCACTGTCTATTTCAATGATTGGAATATTGTCACCCAAACCACCCCGAGCAAGCTTGCGTCGTAATATTTCAGCAGTATATTTAGTGGTGTACACAGGGCATTTAAATCGACGCCATAAATAAGGCAAAGCACCTATATGGTCCTCATGGGCATGAGTAATCACAATACCCACTAATTGTTCTTTGCGCTGACTAATAAACCAAGGGTCGGCAGCCACAATGTCATGTTTGTGCAGCCCCGAGGTCTTAGATTCGGATTCTGTACAAAGCGGGCTGTTAAAGGTTATGCCACAATCCATCATCAACCATTGCCCGGCATGACCATAAAGATTCATGTTCATACCTATTTCGCCTGTTCCACCTAAAGGCAGAAACCAAAGATCTTTGTCGGTAGGTGTGAGTGAGTGAATAATAAATTCCTAATAAAGACTCATAAAATTGGGAGATAAATATCGTGTGTAAATGCGCATTAATATAAAAAATCAAACATTTATAGACGCATTGTAAGGTATACGGCCAGCTATAAAGTTACGATCTAAATCATGTCTTATACATAATTAAGCAGCAACCCCTAAATTATTTCAGGTCCCGTGAAGGAAATGTTACATGGCTAATTAAAGAATAAAAGTTATTTATCCTGTTGTAACAAACCGCGCCAAATCCTCTCCCAAACCTGTAACCGGTTTTTCAACAACACGGCCTAATTCATCTTCACCTTACAACAGAATAATGGTGGGTGAATACCTTTAATGATGTTGCTGGTGAAGATTAGTCGGCTCTTGTTTATTAAAATTGACCCCATGTCATGACAAACTTTCTAATTCAACACCGGACAAATCATATCATTTCAACAACCTTGGCACTTCACGTTCACTGTCGTGGCACCATGTACCAAATCAAACGATCAAGGATTTGCCTGATAAAGATTTTACTGCGGTAATTTCAGCAATTGTTGCTCTGTAGCACCACAGCCAAGGGCTGTTAACACCAGAAAAGCTAAAAGAATTGTCTTCATGTTGTTTTTAATATCTTTTTATTCATTTTAGGCATCAGAATACTCAATAGTTTGATAAATAATAATACGCTATCTTGAGTAGACCTTTTTGGATATTTTATCTTTCAATTTACGTGCAGCGATACAGATAACTCGCCCCCTTTTTGCCCCTATTTTAATGTTCATGCATATGCGACTCACCCACCCTTCGCATCTCGCCAGGCTGGGTAAAATAGTCCTCACCGCTGGACTTAAGTTGGCGTGGGGGTTTAACTGGCACATGGATACCAATGCTCTTTTTAACATTAAGGATATCGGTCAATATATCCCTGCCCTCAGCCGAAAGATAAAACCAGTAGGGCGTTAATACGGTGTCACTGATACGTTTTTGCCAATGGCTTTTATAAGGCAAGTAATGGTTATCATCAGCATCAGCATCGCCCATATGCATAACGGTGACAGATTCACTTTGACTTTTTAGAGTGACTCTAAAAACTAAATTCTCGATGTCTGCACGACCAGGCCAACCAGCATGCGGGATACGCACGGCATCAATCACCAAGCCTGCCACCTCTAAAGATCTTGGTGTTTGATTAAATGCCAATCTAACACTGGTCACTTGAGGCAATACTTGGTTTGCACCGCTCAAAATACTCAGTTCTGTGACCGCTTGTTGTGGCGCAATGAGATGAGTGTTAGGGTATTTTAGTAAATACTTCAACACATCGTCTGCAGCAAAATGATCGCCATGAGCATGGCTGATGACAATAGCCGTTAAGTTATCAAAAGGGGGAGTACCACTGAATATGGCCTGTTGAGTATCTTCTGGTACCAACTGATAAATACCAAAGGCTGTGTGAAAAAACGGGTCAAACAATACTTTTTTATCACCGTTTATTATCAGTACTGCTTCATTTGCCACATAAGTGACAGAAGTTTGATGGGCCATCACCTTAGAATGAATGCATATTATTAACCACACCAAGACAACTACTCTTATCATTAATTTTTCCTGTATTAAATTTTTTGATAGCTTTTTATTTGCTCCACTCAGTCTAGCTAAAAACTTACACAGACAATATCTCATCTCAACATAGTGTTTGGCTTCTAATAAGTTCCCATGAAAAAAGCTCTTCTAATAAGATGGCAAAATCATCCGGTTTTTGAAAACCTTCACTCCCAGCTTATTGTTTTCATTTGTACATACCCAAAGTGACAAACCTGAACGGCTTACCAAATTAATTTTCTATTTTACAGTTAATGTAATAGAGTATAAAACGTACAGCAACACTTTTAAATTGTTCAATTGTAGTTGAAATTTACACGGAGTTTTAATGAGCAGTAACGTTATACGCAAGAAGGATGATACCGATAAGGTGACAAGTGCAAAAAACGTGTGGGTGTTTTTTCGAAGTACTTATTCCACTTGGCTTATTTTTTCATTAAGTCTCTGTATGACCTTCATTGCTTGGACAATCACCAGCAAATCTAGTCAAAATCATAGCCAAGATTTATTCACATTTGAGGTCACCCGAACTCTTCGAGCTATCGAACAGAGAATGCAGGGATATCAACAAGTCCTGCGTGGGGGTATAGGGTTATTTAAAGCCAGTGCGAGTGTCAGTCGCCAAGAATTCCATGATTATGTCACTAATTTAGAAGTTGATAAACTTTGGCCTGGGATTCAAGGTGTGGGTTATGCTGTTATGTTACAGCCAGATGAAAAAGAAGAATTTGTCAATGCTGTGCAGTTAGAAGGCTTTAATGATTTTAATGTCTTTCCAGCAGGTGAGCGAGATAAGTACAGTAGTATTCTTTACCTTGAGCCATTCACAGCTAGAAATCAGCGCGCCTTTGGGTATGATATGTATTCAGAAAAGGCTCGCCATATCGCTATGGACATCGCCCGTGACAATGGTAATGTCGCAATTTCCGCCAAGGTTAAATTGGTGCAAGAGAATGGTGATGACTTGCAGAATGGGTTTCTCATGTATCTCCCCTTATATCGAAGTGGGACACCCATTGAAAACATAGCTCAGCGTCAAAAAGAACTAATCGGATATATATATAGCCCATTTCGTATTGATAATCTGATTAACGGTATTCTTTTGAGCGATAAAGACCGCCAAGTCATTTTTTCAATATATGACGGAGATTCCCAAGAGGCTGAGGATCTTCTTTATACGCCTAAGTTAGATCCTGATTATTTATCCGGTTCTGATCAAAACCAATTCCAACCTTTTTTTTCTGTGGTTAAAACGATTGAATTCCCAGGCCGAGATTGGACCGTAAACTTTCACAGCACCCCTGTATTTGAAAGTATCGTTGAAAACGACCTTGCTAAACTAGTTGGCTTTACTGGTACGACTTTATCGGTGCTTTTACTGTTGGTAATGCTGAGCATTACCAACAACAATAAAAAAACGCGCCAGACGAGCGAAAAATTAAAAATATTAGTGGATCGACTTAAAGCAGGGGCTTCTGCCGGCATTGTTGGGATTTGGGACTGGGATGTTAAAAATAATATTCTGAATTGGGACTCAGTTATGTATCAATTGTATGGTTTACAGGAGTCAGAATTTGAAGATTTATATGAGACATGGATTGCCAGAGTGCATATAGATGACCGTGCATATATTGACGGTGAAATACAAGCGGCCCTAAGAAATGAGCGAGAATATTGTCCTGAATTTAGGATTTTGTGGCCAGATAATACAGTTCATTTCATTAAAGCGGTATCAAAAGCCACTTTTGACTTAGCAGGCAACCCAACTCGGTTGGTTGGTGTCAACTATGATATTACCGAGCAAAAAGATATTCAAATGCGTCTGGATAAGGAAGCTTCATATGATCCCTTAACCCGCCTACCCAATCGTCGTTTGATCACCGATAGATTAAAGCAAGCTATCACGTTTGCTGACCGTAATAATAAAATGATGGCGATTCTTTTTATTGATTTAGATGGATTTAAAAAAGTAAATGATGTCCACGGCCACCATGTTGGTGATTGGCTGTTAATAGAAGTCTCTGCGCGTATTCAATATTGTTTGCGCGCCACAGACACCGTTGGAAGACTTGGGGGAGACGAGTTTGTAGTGGTTCTCTCTGATATTGATAAGAACGCAGAGGATGTAGCCAATAAAATACGCACAGCATTAAAAGAACCTTTTGTGATGGACAACGGTGTAATTCTGAACATTTCTTCAAGTATTGGTGGGGCAATTTATCTTCAGCATGCAAACAATCAAACTATGCTGATGGAGTGTGCTGATAAGGCAATGTATGAGGCAAAGAAAAGAGGTCGCGATAAAGTGGTAATGTTTGCCGATTTTTAATCTTTGTGATTGAACATCGATTCACCATGTTTTTTTGCTATGCCAGACAGCTAACACACAATGGTCTCTAAAAAACGTCAATTCATCAGCGCTAGAATATTCGGCCACCTAATGGCAAAACATGACAAAGCCCTAGAGATAGTGTTTCAAAGAAATAGAACACAGTCTCAGATATAACAGTATGCGTGTGGTGAAAAGCAAAACTCGGGATATCCCCATTCCCCCCCCCTAGCCACAGCATAACGAAGCTTACGTTCTGCCCTATTTCATCAAATCCATGACGCCGTGACCGGACAAACGCGGATAATAATCTGCGTGGATGTACTTTAAGTACGATAAGATAAGCATTACTGTTCTCAGCCAATAAGTCGTTTACTGAGGTAAAGTAAAACATCTTATTGTATGTCTGCTTAGAGCGAGTAGAAACAATTACAAAATTTTCTGCCTTTATAAATCAACTGATCTGACCGCGGAACTGAATAAACTTACAATAATTCAAATAAATTTTGATAAGCCAGGCTGGTCAACTTACCCTCTTGCTAACCATGAATTATAAAGTGACCAAGCTATACCCCACATAACCAATGCTATGAGTACATCGATAATACGTTTTACTATTGGTTTTCCTAAGTAAGATGATAATTTAACTGCGCCAGTCGCTAAAAACGAAAACCACACAACAGATCCAAGCACAGCGCCAACGAGAAAGAATAATTTAGCACTACCTGTATATTGACCACCGACACTACCAATCACCATTACCGTATCTATGTAAGCATGTGGATTTAAAAAAGTTACCGCTAAGCTAGTTGCGAGTACTAATTTGACTGACTTTTTACTAGTTATATGATCATCTTGATTTACCTTATGATTTAATGCTGATTTCATTGATAAACCACCATACCCTGATAGAAAGATGATGCCGCCCCATGTTAGTAAGGTAAATAAGGTATCGCTACTCGACAACACTAAACTTCCACCCAACACGCCAATCGAAATTAAAATCGCGTCGTATAGTATAAACAGTGCAGCCGTCGTTTTATGATGGTTTTTACGCATACCTTGAGTAAGCAGCATAGAATTTTGGGTGCCAATGGGCGCAATCATGCTTAGTGTTAGGGTGAAGCCTTTGGCTAATATTAATAAACTCATGGTGTTTTTCTCTTAAATAAATGGTGCAGAGGGAATAAGTACAAACAAATTATTAAATAACGATTAAATAAAAAGTGACTTGGTAAATAACGATTGCCAGTTTGCTGTAAACTTTTCCATAAATAAAATTAATAATATTTAACTATCATTAGCAAAACTAATTAAGTGATGACAAATGAGGATCGAATAGCATGGCTAATTTTGATTACAAATTACTTTCAGCATTAACAGAGGTTATTGAATTACAAAGCTTTGAGTTGGCAGCGAATAAGTTGTTTATTTCTCAATCGGCAATATCTCAGCGAATTAAGAGTTTAGAAGAGTATATTGGCCAACCTGTTCTTATTCGTAGTCAGCCAATAGTATTAACCACTGCGGGTGAGCAATTAGTTAGTCACTTTAAAAAAGTAGAGCAGCTTGAAATTGAATTAGCGCCAGTACTGTCGCCAGATAAACCACTACGACCAATGAAAGTTTCTTTAGCCGTTAATGCAGACAGTATTGCTACGTGGTTTATACAAGCGGTCACGCCAGTCCTGCAGAGTCATCTTGTTGAATTAAATTTAATGATTGAGCATGAAGAGCGGACGCTAGATAAGTTGCGGACAGGAGAAGCTATTGGTGCAGTAAGTGTGATAGAAAAACCACTGAAAGGTTATCGTTCTTTTTGTTTAGGTAAAATGGAGTACTGTCTTGTTGCTAATAGAGATTTTAAAGACAGGTATTTTAAAAATGGCGTGAATAAAGAGTCACTAAAAATGGCACCAGCCATTAGTTATGATCACAAAGATGATATGCATGTACGTTTTATTGCTAAACGCTTTGATTTGGGAGCAAGTGAATATTTTTGTCATAGGGTGCGCTCATCTGAAGCGTTTGTTGCGTTAGCAAAACAAGGAGTTGCTTATAGCCTATTACCTAAGCTGCAAATTGCTAATGAACTGGCTAATGGTGAGCTAGTAAATTTATCACCTGAGAATGAATTAGTTGAAACACTATACTGGCATAGTTGGGTTTTGGTTAAGGGAATTAACAAAAATATTTCGCAACAAATTGTAAAAATTGGTCAGGAAATATTAGCTAGTTAGCTTTCATAAATTGATGGGACCAGTGCCGTTGATTTATCATGAATTCAATGGCTACCACAGGTACAAGACAGAATGAGGTAGACAAAATTTAAACAACTTATTTAAAATATCGAAGCATCAAAGGCCGCGAGCTACTTCAGTCCTATTTAACGACTTTTTTATTGCGAACAATTACTCAGTAAATAATACGCGTCACGTATCACCTAGCAAAGCGTTCATTACGGTGCCAGACATGATAACACCAACTCTAGCAAGAGCCTGAATATCTGTCAGGACTGAGCCACGTTAAGACTGCCTTCACCACAGCGGGCAAGCGGTAACGAAAGGTTAAAACATAATTGCCCCTGAAAATTAGCACAAAGGAGCAAGTAGTTTATTGACAGCACAAAGCGACGATATAAAATTTTAATTTTTTAGCCAAGCTCTATTGTTACTAGGCTATTGTAGTACACACTTATTTTACGGTGAAAATAAACTGTCCTTTGGCATTGATTTGGCGACTGAACTCACCCTCAAAATATAAATAATTGAGATGAGAAAACGCTTCTGCAACAGCAAAAAACATGTTGTGAGGGGTGAGTTTACGCTTAAACAACACAGGTAAACATTGCTCGATGGTCTTGCCCTGCTCACAAAACACTCTGAGGTTGTCTAAGTGGCTATGGTGATGTCGAATAAGCTCATTCACTCGGGTATGTAATCCATAAAACGGCTGTTTATGTGAAGGTAACACTAAAGTATCTTCAGGCAACTGCGTAAATTGTGGCAGCGTGTCTAAGTACATTTTTAGTGAATTAGCATCCGGCTCAGTACTGTACACACCAATATTGGGTGAAATACTCGGTAAAACGTGATCTCCAGAAATCAAAATATTGGTGTCTGAATTAAATAAGCAGACATGTTCTGGTGAATGCCCCCGGCCAATATACACTTGCCATTCATGTGCCCCTATACGTATATGTTCACCAGCATGCAAACGATAAAATTGCAACGGAATAGGCCGAATAGCTTGTCCCATACCTTTGCTGTCTTTTCGCTTAATTTTAGCCTTGTGCACATAATCTTCAGACATGCCACAGCGGACTAAATACTCATCATCTTGCCAATCAGACGCGCCGCAAGCGCCGGCTGATATAGCTCGGGCTGTGAAGTATTCAGCTTGGCTCATATACAATGGCAGCCGAAATTTTTCAACTAAATAGCCAGCCATACCAATATGATCGGGATGCATATGGGTCACAATCACTTTTGTAATTGGCTTACCTAATATGTCTAACAAAGTATCCCAAAGCGCTTCTGTTTTACTCGTACCAATACCTGTATCGATTAACGCGAAACCCTCTTGCCCATTTTGATTATCTTCAAGTAAATATAAGTTAATGTGATCGAGGTCAAAGGGTAACGGCATACGTAACCAAAATATTCCTGGAGCCACTTCTTGCAGTGCGCCTGGCTTTGGTATTTCAGCATCTATAAAGGTTACTTGCATCGTCTTTGCTCCGTTTAGACACATAATTTTTTTGATATCGTGCGTCTGACATGAATTCGAGTGACCACTATTAAACCCAATAAGAGTCACAACTTCCACGCATCATTATGTATTGAGAAGTATCAAGGGTTTGAATTAAAACCAGTGGTCAGTGTATTTGTGGGTGTAGTTATCTGTAATCTGCATTCTTTGTTCTTGTAAAAAACATGCTCAGTGGCCCGCTGTCTTAAAGTTCCTTAAAATGTGAGACGCAGCTATTCTTTATACCTAGGGCTCGACTCTAGAAGATTAAATTAGGGATAAAACGTAAGCCAATATCAGGGTACTTTAGACAGAAACCTGCCAGTCTGGGTGCCAGCCATGTATTAAAAAAACCAGATTAACCCTAACAGTGAGGGTTCGACTGCGTTTTTTCCAAATATCTCGTTGATCATCAGTGCAAGATTTTCAAAAGATTTATGCACGCCTGGTATATAAGCTTGCCCTGAATCTGTTAGTTCTAAGCTTCTTGGTAAACGTTTAAAAAGTGCACATCCAAGCTGAGATTCTAAACCATTAATTTGTTGACTCAGAGCAACCTGTGTCATACGCAGTTCAGTTGCTGCCTGTGTAAGATTGAGAAAGCGTGCGGCGGCTTTGAAAGAGCGCAACCAATTCAATGGCGGAAGTTTTCTTTCATGATAATGATCGCTAAGATTTACCCGTTGCATTGTCAGGTGCATCAATTAACGACCCTAATTCTAAGGCAGCTGCCCACAAAACATCACTAAAGTCTATTAACTGGTCTAGGCTTTTTCTAAGCAGCGGCGCGTGAATAAAAAGACAGGCGCAGAGTTTATTATCGCTGTCCAAAATAGGGACGCTGCAGCCCACCATCCCGTCGACAAACTCTTCATTGTCGGTACTGATTTTACGACTTTTGATGGCTAGTAACTCGGTTTCTAGTTTTTCAGAATCAACAATCGTATTGCGCGCATATTGTCGTAACGGTAAATGACTAATCATTTTCTGGCGGCGCTGTTTAGGCAGTGAGCTGAGATACAGCTTACCGCTAGCAGTGCACCAAGCTGGTGTATGACTGCCCACCTGAAGGTTAAGCTGCAGTGGCCAATCAGATTGGACCCGATCGTAGTACACCATTTCAGTGCCCTTGGGTATGGCTATACCACAGGTCTCACCAATCTGTTCTGTTAACTGCTCAAGGATCGCTCTGCGCGTCGCACTAAATCGCTCACTGTGTAACACTCCCCAAGCGACACCATGCATCCGTATGCCGGGGATAATTAAGCCGCGCAGGGTAGTTTGCACAAAGCCATCGTCTTCCAGTTGATTAAGAAGACGATGAATACTGGGTTTGGGAATATGCAAAAAAATAGCAAGATCCGCTGGCGACAATGGTCGTTCAGCCTTAGCTACTGCCTCAATGATCTGCATGACTCGCGAAACAGCAGAGCCTTTTTCTCTTAAGCTACTTTGCATAGTAATAGACTTAACTCATGGTTGGCATAGAGAACATTGCCCCTTCACGCACCCCCGCTGAGGGCCAGCGCTGAGTAATGGTTTTACGTTTGGTATAGAAACGAACCGCATCTGGACCGTAAGCGTGCAAATCGCCAAACAATGAGCGTTTCCAACCACCAAAACTGTGATAGGCCACAGGCACGGGTAGGGGAATATTGATGCCCACCATGCCTACCTGAATATGGTCAGAGAAATACCGCGCCGCTTCACCATCCCGGGTGAAAATACACGTGCCATTGCCGTATTCGTGGGCATCAATAAGATCCATGGCTGCCTGCATAGTATCCACGCGGATCACTTGCAGTACCGGACCAAAAATTTCTGCCTGATAACTCTCCATATTCGGTGTCACGCCATCGATGAGTGTGCCGCCAATATAAAA
>ENA-OSIY01001606-OSIY01001606.1-marine-metagenome-genome-assembly--contig:-NODE-1606-length-12022-cov-13.263709_pt1 | contig 12022 bp, 20 predicted proteins | sample MGYA00237884_ERZ534233 | MGnify/ENA primary metagenome ERZ534233 (study PRJEB26412, sample SAMN06343840) | marine metagenome | isolation source: estuarine water | place: USA: Columbia River Estuary... | reverse complement strand
AGAAGCAAAGATTTGCAAGACATATTTGGAGGGGTATTTTAATTGTTCCCAATGCGACATGATTACAGACTACACAGATGACAACTGCATTGTTGTTGATCAACAAATTAAACTATTATGAAACCAGAACAACAAATGCACAGGTCTTTGTGTGCGTGGTTAAAGATTGCCTATCCTTACGCATACTTTGATTCTGATCCATCAGGACTACGAGTGTCGATAGGACTTCGTGCCATACTGAAATCAACACGAAGCAACCATGCACACCTTGACCTATTCATCGCAGAGCCAAGAGGTCAATATCATGGAATGTTCATAGAGCTGAAATCTAAAACACCATTTAAGAAGGATGGGACATTAAAAAAAGATGTGCATTTAGAATCACAGGCACAGACAATGGCTAACTTAACTACAAGAGGTTACTACTGCATACATGCTTGGAACATTGACGATGCTATCAAAGAAATTAGGTGGTATCTAAATAATGTCTAAATTTGAAACGTGACAAGAAACGATGCAATCACTTCCATAGCAAACAGCAAGTCATTGAAAGCAATGGCATACAAGTTTGTCGGCATGTCAAACTTTGAGGACTTATTCCAAGAGATGTTACTGCGACTACTAAACATGCCAGAAGAACGAATCATTGAACTGCAAGAGAATAAGCAACTGGAACGATATGCGTATGGCATAATGACTAATGAAGCATTCAACCCTAACAACAAGTTCCGCAAGTTATACGAGATAGACATTGTGAAGGTAGAGGTGACAGTGCAGAATTTGACAGATGAAAGTGAAGAGGGCATTGTCACGACAAAGAAAGAAATCACAAGTGCCATCAAGAAATATGGGTTTGTAAATGACCAAGTGATAAAGTTTGAACGCACATGCGATAAGGTATTAACCAACACAAAGAAAGACTTGAAGCAATACGAATCAGTCCTTGCTGCTAATGCCTATTTAGAACTTGGCAACTACCGAAAGGTGTCGGTGCATACAGGTGTGAACAAGATGACTATCCATAGAATGGTAAAAGATTTCAAAGAGATTGCAAACGACAATTTGAAGATAAAATGATTAAGATCGGAATCGTAAAGCACAAAGGCAACGCACAATCAGAAACAGGCATGGAGCTGTACAGACTTGTGATTCCTTATGGTGGCATATCTAACGACACAACCAACTACGCTGTCAATGCGTGGAGCATGGATGAGGTTAGAAACTGCGAAGACAAAGACATTGATTCCGACATCTATGTGTTCAATCGTCTGCACTACATTGAAATCGCAGAGAAGATTAAGAGGTGCAACAAGAAGTTAGTGATTGACATTGATGACATCTGGACATTGGACAAGACACACCTGCTGTTCAATGATCCACGCACAACAAACTATCTTGAAGAACTTCGCAAGTGCTTTGAACTTGCTGACCTTATCACCACATCAACACCATTACTTGCAGAGAAGATATTTGAGGAGTTCGGCAAGGTGGCACAGGTAGTGAAGAACACGATACCAGATAACTTCATTAACTTCAACAGCGAGAAAGTACCACATGACAGGTTAAGATTTGGGTGGGTGGGTGGTATATTCCACACCAAAGACATCGAGTTAATGAAGCAAGGCATTGAGAAAATCTATGCGACAAACAACATCCAAAAGAAGTATCAATTTATTTTAGGTGGCTTTAATTTCAACCAAGAGTACATCGACTATGAGAAAATATTTACATCTAACTACAAGCTCAACGCTACATGGGATGGGGATTACATGGACTACTTGAAAGAGTTCACACAGATGGGTGAGCATATCGGACAGGACAAACAATACAGAAGATTGTGGGGGAGAGATGTGGACACTTATGGTAGGTTGTACAGGCACATCGATGTGGCATTGATACCATTGCAGGACACACTATTCTCTAACTGCAAGTCAGAGCTGAAACTTATTGAGGCAGGGATGACTGGCTGTGCTGCGATAGTGTCTAATGTATTGCCATACTCAAACTATCTGACACACGACAACTGTTACCGAGTGAACACAGCAAATGATTGGCACATGGCTATTCGCACATTGCTTAATGACAAAGAGTATCGGAAAGACTTGGTTGACAATTTAGCAGAAGATGTGCGTGAACATTTCAACCACGAAAGAGAAGTTGAGAAACTGAAAACACGTATAAATAAATTAATATGACACGTATTGGCATAGGCATCACTTCGACACCGAGCAGACCTGCACACCTTGAACTATGTTTGTCACAGATGAACAAGTACATGCCAGAAGATGCAATGCTATTTGTGGCACACGACACCAACAAGATGGGTGTGGCCCATCAAAAGAATAAGTGTCTGGAAGCATTGAAAGAGTGCGACTATGTATTTCTATTTGATGACGATTGCTTTCCAATAGAAGATGGGTGGGCAGATGCGTATATATCCGAATATATCCGAACAGGCAACCATCACTTCTTGAAGATCAACGAAACACCGAGCATTGAAATCAAAGAGGTAATTGATGGAATCACTTCGTGGACCAACTGTGCAGGGTGCATGATGTTCCTTACAAGGTCAGCCATTCAGACTGTTGGAATGTTTGATGAATCATTTGGAAGGTATGGGTATGAACATGCAGAGTACACGAATAGAATTTATCAAAACAAGTTTAATCTTTTTGGACAATATTTGTCCTGTAAAGGAAATGAGAAAATCTATGCAATAGACTTGCAGGGTGTCGGCTCATTTAACATCAAGCACAAGTCATCGATGCCATTCAAAGAAATGTTAGAATCAGTAAAGAAAGCAGAGGCAGTGTATAGAGGTTTCAATTTGAAACCTTAAAAAAAAATAAACTATGAAAATACTTGTTAAATACCCATCACGAAATCGCAAAGAGAAGTTCTACCAAAACTTGAATAAAATGAGAGTAATGGCGAATAATAGCAACGACATTACATATCACTTTACCATTGATGACGATGAAGTTGATCTGTACTTTATCGAAACACTTGGAGGCAAGAGCAACAACAAGATTCATGCTGTGAACAGGGATGTCCCTGAATCAGATTGGGACATTCTGGTTGTTATGTCTGATGACATGGTGTGCATCACTCATGGGTGGGATGACATCATTCGGCAGGACATGAATGAGAACTTTCCAGATACAGATGGGGTGCTACATTACAACGATGGAAATCAGAAAGCAAATGTGATGACAATGAGTATCATTGGAAGGAAGTATTATCAGAGGGATGGGTACATCTACAATCCGTCTTACCAATCTTTGTGGTGCGATGTGGAAGCGACAGAGGTAGCACACATGAGAGGGAAGTATAAATATATGGGTGATGCCACAATTCTATTTGCACACCATCATCCTGCATGGGGTTTCTGCCTACACGATGAGCAGTATCGCAAGACTGAATCACCGTACTATTGGCAAAAGGACAGGCAAGTTATAGAAAATAATCGTGCTAAAAACTACGGATTAAAAGAAAACGAAATAATAAATGGATTTAAATACGAAAATTTATGATAGATTACACACAACAGCTTGAACAGGATGTCATCTTAAACTACTTTGAGAACAAAGAGCATGGCATACTGCTTGACATCGGAGCAAACGATGGGGAAACATTCAGCAATTCAAGAGCATTGATTCTGAACGGATGGACAGGTGCGTTGGTTGAGCCAGATCCACAGCCATTGTATGCGTTGGAAAAATTGTATTATCACAATAATTACATTCAGATAATAGATAATGCCATTGACAACTACAACGAGAAGATAATGATGCATTGTTCAGGCACACACCTGAACATGGGTGACATGGGGTTGCTGTCAACGATCAACGAGAAAGAGAAAGAAAGGTGGCACAGCGAAACATTCACAGAAGTAGAAGTTGATGTGATTGACTTCAAGACATTGCTTGACATCACCAAGCTCACAACGATTGACTTCATCAGCATTGATGCAGAGGGAAGCGACTATCGAATACTTGAACAGATTGACTTGAAGGCATTGAATTGTCAAATGGTATGCGTGGAATACAACAACATCGATGGGATGAAGTATGTCAAGTACATGGAGCAATTTGGCTTTAAAGTTATCATGATGAACGGATGTAATATAATAATGGCACTATGAGATTGAGCATATTAATACCAACACTACCACAACGCAAAAAGATGTTCAACATCTTGCATAAGAATCTAATGGCACAGATAGACTTTGTGCATACAACACATCCATCACTTGGGAAAGTTGAAATATTATTCGACAGCTCAAAGAAATTTCTTAAAGGTGGGTTGAGTGTAGGAGCAAAGCGAGATGCGTTGAAGTGCAGGGCAACTGGTGACTACCTTGTGTTCGTTGATGACGATGACATCGTTGCACCAAACTATTTAGAATCGGTATTGAGATTATTAGAAAGCAATCCTGACATTATCACATTTAGGTCACTTTACAAATCTTCTACTTATTGGGGAATAGTTGACATGAATTTAAACCATTCAGAGAATGAGCAGATGAACGATACAGCTATTGTAAAACGACAGCCATTCCATGTGTGTCCCATTCGCACAACCATTGCACAACAACATTCATTCCCTGACATCAACAATGCAGAGGATTGGGGTTGGATGGTGAAGGTATTATCGAACTGCCAAAAACAAGCACACAGCGATCAGATATTGCACCAATACAATGACTTTTCAAGTACATCAGCAGTTCACGAAATAGAACAATCAAAATGAAATTATCAATCTTAATTTGCTCACTTGAAAAACGACATGCACAACTGCAAAGTTTGTTAGAAGAAATTGAAATACAAATACTTTTGTGCGATGCAACTGCTATCGTTGAAGTCATCACAGAAGTAGACAGCAAACAAATCACGACAGGAGCAAAAAGAAACAACTTGCTAAACAAGGCATCTGGCAAGTACATCTGTTTCATTGATGACGATGACCACATCAGCAACGACTACCTTCGTTTAATTTTAGAGGCAATCGAATCGGATGCGGACTGCATTGCAACAACAGGAATCTACTCAATCAATGGCGGTCATCCTGTGAAGTGGCGATTGTCAAAAGATTTCATTGACGAAGATAAGTTTGATTCACAAATTAATGAGATAGTTTTTTTTAGAAGGACAAATCACTTGTCACCAGTTAAAAGAGAATTGGCACTACAAGCAATGTTCCCTGACCAATCGAATGCAGAAGATCAAGAGTATTCACGAAGATTGAATCCCTTTCTTAAAACAGAAGTAAAGATTGACAAATCAATATATCACTACGACTTTAAAAATTATGATAAAGAATACTAAAAGCCATAAGATAATAGTGAGCTATTCATCAAGAGGTCGTGAAGATTACAACGCACAGCAACTGCGATTGCATGAATCTATTCTTGAACATTGGGATGGGGACTACTGGTTGCATTCAAAGGAACGTGATGGAATGCTTAAAGATTCAAAACTATTCAAACACTACGAACATCAAGATGTTCCATACTTTTTCAAGTTCACAATGATTCAGACAGCCAGAGAGCAGGGATATACAGAAATCTATTGGCTTGATTCAAAAATGGTATTGAACAAAGACATCACAGGACTTGCAAATCCAATTATGGCATTCGATAATTTAGGACATCCATTGTCCAAATACATTTCAGATGAGGCAGTTGCAAATCTAAATTGCATTACCTACCTTTCGGACATCAAACAAATTCAAGGCAGTTCGATTGGCTTTGACTTTACTCAACCGATAACATTAGTAATCTATAATAAGATATTGGAACAAGCGAAGATGGGAAGTTTCAACGAAGGCATAAGCACACGAAAAGAGTTCGTTGCTCACAGGCATGACCAGTCAGTAATGTCTGTATTGTTTCACGACCACAAGATTCATCTGTTACCTTATGGAATGATAGTAAATGAATATCACGCACAGCCACCATACGAATATGGTCAAGAGTATTACATAATAAAGAAATAAACAATGGAAATTTTAGAAAGATTTAAAGAAATAGTTTCAGTTCAAGACAATCCTTTTGTAATTGAATTCGGTGCTTGTGATGGTTGTCACACACACATAATGTTGAATATATTAAACAGCGAAAAACCTAATTATATTTATCATTTATTTGAACCTGTTAAAGATTTGATTGATCCGCTAATTGATACGTTAAAATCAAATAGTAGAGTAAAAGCATTCAATGAAGCTGTTGGCTCTAAAACAGGCAGTTTTACATTTTATGAAAGTAGCGGAGGCACTACAAAAGAAGGTGTTGTTATAGATAATTATTATGGATCATCATCTATCAGAAAACCAAAAATGGTTTTAGAGTATTACAAAGAAATGAAATTTGCAGAAACAATTTGTAATTCAATAACATTTGACGATTACTTAATAAGAGAAAATTTAAGTGATAAAATAATTGATTTTATTTGGGCAGATATTCAAGGTGCAGAAGTAGATTTGATTTTAGGCGGAGAACAGGCATTTAAAAATGTACGATATTTTTATACTGAATACTCTGATTCTGAACTATACGAGGGCGAGATTACATTGGAAAAGATTTTGGAATTGATGCCAAATTTTGAAATTGTAGAAGATTACAAAGGGGATGTTTTGTTAAAAAATAAAATGTTGTAAAAAATAAACTATGATAACACTAATCGAAATTATTTGCTTTTCTGTATTCTTTGCAGAGCTGTCGAATGTACCACAGCAGTTGATGTACCTACTTTGTAAGTACAATCTATCTTACAAGATAGACATCTATAATTCAAAACAACCACGCAGGTGCAGACCTTTTGATTGTGCGATGTGTCTTGCATCATGGATAGGATTCGTTTATCAATTAGTTAACTTCACAAATGTGTTTCATCTGGTAGCATACTGCTCCATCTGTTCTGTTGGTGCAGTCTTACTTATTGGTATCTTAAACAAATTAAAATCGTTAAACCTATGAGGTTTCTAATAATAAAAAATACTATGAAATTAAGAGATGACCAGTACCAACAATTAGTAAACCACAGAGGTGTGATAAAGATGGTAGCAGAGCAGAAGCTAAATGTGAGCAATTCACCACACGACACAATGGCGAGGGTGTGGATGCAGTTAGGACAAGCACCAGTCAACACCAACTGCAATGCGTGTGTGTTGCAACTGTATGCAGATATAAATAATTTAATGATACAATACGAGAATGGCACAGATTAAAGCAACGACATCAAAGAAGAACTTTGGTGTGCGTAAAAAGGGCAGGGCAAAGAAGTCAAAGAACAAGCATTGCAGAAAGACAAAACTAACAAGAGGACAAGGATGAAAATAGTCAAGGTAAAAATATCAGAGATAAAGCTCAACGAATCAAATCCACGATTTATCAAGGATGACAAGTTCAAGAAGTTAGTGAAGTCAATCAAAGACCTACCACAGATGCTTGACATCAGACCTATCGTAGTCAACAAAGATATGATGGTGCTTGGTGGTAACATGCGATTGAAGGCATGTGTTGAAGCAGGACTGATTGAAGTACCTATTATCATTGCAGATAACTTGACAACAGAGCAAGAGAAAGAGTTCCTGATAAAAGACAATGTTAGTGGTGGGGAGTGGGACTGGGATATGATTGCAAACGAGTGGAATGAGGTTGAGTTGATTGAGTGGGGATTGGATATACCAAACTTTGACAGCGAAGCAGAAAGCGAAGAAAAAGAAGGACAAGAAACCGATAAATGTATAGTTTGTGGCAAATAAACTGACAGCAGACAACGTAGATGTCATTGTTACTTCAACGGATAACTACACTATTATTGACACTGGCATAACTTTGCAACAACAGGCAATGGTCATGGCATTAGAGAAAGCATTGGGCATTGTTACAGCAGCGTGTCGTGCTGTTGGCATTGATAGGACTACGCACTATGTGTGGTTGAAGAAGAACAAGGAGTACAGAAAGTTATGTCAAGACATCGACAATGTAGCACTTGACTTCGCTGAATCTTGTTTGCACAAACAGATTGCAAAAGGTAATCCATTGTCAACTATATTCTATCTAAAATGTAAAGCAAAGAAACGTGGGTACATTGAGCAAAGCACAATCGAGATAAAAGGTAACATGAAATTTAGAGCAGACTTTGGCACAAGCAATCTTATACAACCCCCATCCGAATCAACAGAAGATACACAATAGCATCAATGACGAGGAATACAAATACTATGTGATTTGTATCGGTAGGCAGTTTGGCAAGACAATGATGGCTACCAACCAAATGATGTATTGGGCATTGAACAATCCACGAAGCAAAATCGCATGGGTAAGTCCTGTGTACAAACAAGCGAAGAAAGTATTTGCCGACACTTACAAAGCATTCATCAAGCGACCAGAGATTTACAAGAACATCAACAAGGGTGATCTGATTGTTGAGTATAGAAATGGCTCAACTATTCAATTCTTTTCATCCGAGAGGTACGACAACATTCGTGGTTACACCTTTGACTATTTGATATGCGATGAGTTTGCATTCATGGATGCGGAGGCATGGACAGAGGTGTTGAGGGCAACTGTACTTGTGAAAGGCAAGAAGGTAATTCTGATAAGCACACCGAGAGGTAAGAATCATTTCTATCACTTGCATCAACTTGATTCAGTCAATCCACAATACAAGTCATTCAGCATGTCATCCTACGACAATCCAATGATTCAGAGATCAGAGATTGACGATGCGAAGCTCACGCTACCAGAGCATATCTTCAAGCAGGAGTACATGGCTGAATTCCTTGATGGGGGTAGTGGTCTGTTCCTGCACATCAACTATTCAACACAGGTGGACACATCGCCAAAGTATTATGCAGGATTAGACTTGGGAAGGGCAGACGATTACACAGTCCTGACAATCTTCAATCAACAAGGGCAAATGGTTTTCGCTGACAGATGGAGGCAAACGACATGGAGCAACATTGTAGCAGAAGTATGTAAGCACATCAACACATACCAAGCATTCACGTTTGTCGAGGTCAATAGTATTGGTGATGCTATCTTTGAGCAGGTGCAGAAGGGTGTGATGCACAGGGATAGAATTTACCCATTTGTCACCACATCGAAGTCAAAGCAAGACATCATTGAAGCATTGATTGTGGCGAACAACAACAAAGAGGTGCAGTTCCTACCAATAGATTGGCTAAAAAAAGAGTTCGAGGTGTTCACCTACGAATACAATCCATCTTCCAAGTCAGTCAAGTATTCTGCACCATCGGGATTCCACGATGACGGTGTCATGGCTACCTGCATTGCATACTACTCATTGAAGTCAAATAAGAATTCAGGCATCTACAATGTTAGGTGATGAGGGGGGTTGTACAAATCAATTAATCTAACTTATATTATTATGAAGAAATTCTCATGGAGCAACCTTACATTAGGTCAATATGCTGATTTTGAAACAGCAAGGAAACAAGAGTGCATCTTACCAGTTGACCTTCTTGAAAAGGATTGTAAACTGATTGCACTACTTACAAAGATTCCTTTGGCAGAGCTTGAAGCAATGCCAATGGCAGAGTTCAACGAGTATCGCAAGGCAATGTATGAATTTGTGGCGGTTGAGTTGAAGGGTAGATTCATGGCGAAGTTTAAATTGGCACATCGCAAGTTTGTCTTTGATCCATCCAACAACAACATCAAGGTGAGCAACCTTACTGACCTTTCGCTGTTGAAAATTACAGGAGAGAATCTGGCAGAGCAGTTACCTACAATCGTTTCTATCTTCTGCAAAGAGGTGCGTGTGTGGTACATGCCATTCAGAAAGCCATTGGAATTCCAACAACGCATGAAGTTGTTTAAGGATCAACTAAATTTAGAGATAGGATTCGGTGTGGCTGTTTTTTTTTGCAAGGTATCGGAAGAATTACCCAATCTTATGCAGAGCTATTTGGAAGCAGAACTGCTGAAAGTGGACAACCTGCTGAACGAGGCGAAAGAGATGATACGACAGGTGGAGGAGGGATGACATTGTTTGAGCAGTGGGGGTATATGTACACAGTCCACATTCTGTGTAAATATGATAGAACAAAGTGGGACTATTTTATGGAGATGAACATTATCGATTTCTTTAACTACATGAGTTTGGAGCAGGACATCGAAAAGGAAAGAGAGTTACAACGCATGATGCAAAAGTAAGATGGAAGAAAGGTCAATATATCAAACACTCGAAGACTTTGGCAACAAGGTGCAGAGTGACTTGCGTAAGAGTTTGGTCGATAAGAAGTCCAACGCATCAAAGAACTTATCACAGTCCATTGCATTCAATGTGAAGTTTAAGAGTGACACCGAGATTCAGTTCAAGTTAGAGCTTGACAGATACTACGAGTGGGTTGACAAGGGCAGAGGCAAGGCAACAAAGAAGGGTGTGATACCATTGAAGGAATCAATATACCAATGGATAATACAGAAGGGAATACCAGTAACATCAAATAGAGGAAATTTAACAGCAAAGGGTGCAGGAAAGAAGTTAGGAGTAGGGCAACCAAAGCTGCGTTCAATGATTGAAACACAAAGAAGGAACATGGCATATTTGATAGCAAGAAAGATAAACAGATTTGGAACAAAGGGCAACAACTTCTATTCTGCTGTTGTCAATGATAGTTTGTTTGATGACCTGCAAATAGATTTAAGTGATTCATTCAAGAAGGATGTTTTGATAGATATAAATAAAATAGAAATAATATAATGGCTTATTCATTCGTAGCAGCTTATCAAAGTCCTGCACCAGTATTCAATCCGATGCCATTCGTTGTGACATCAACAGACAACACACAACCAAACTTTAAATATGTTTGCGATGTGTATGTGAGCGGTGTGACAGGGTACACAAGACTTTTGCTCAATTCTGATCCAACGACAGGAGCAGCAGCGTTCCTTGTCAATCAGATTTTAAGAAGCAGAGTGACATCTGACTTCGATGTTACCACAACAACGGTAACTAATCCATTCAAGCAATGTAGCAATGGTCATGTCATCTACGAGTTAAAGTTCGGTCAGCAGTACGGAGCATCTGGAAGCATTGTCACCTATCCAAACATACTTGTGACAGGCACACTATATGGATTCAATGGCTCACTTGATTCGCAAGATTGGTTGAACTACATTGGATCAACTTACAACATCTTATTAAGCACACGCAAGTTCTTTCAGAAGGATAAGTCATTCACAAAGTTCCCTATCCGCATCACAGATCAAGCGTGGCTGTACTACTTCTGCGACACAACAAACAAAGATGCGTTGTTGAAGATTGTCACTTACGATGGGTTGTCAGCAACACCATTACAGACTATCACCTTGACAAATCAATATACCAACAAATCAACTTACAAACTATTCCAACGTGCATCAGTTGGTCCAGTTGACCTTAACCTTGTTGATGCTACATTGATAGTCACAGGCACACAGCCATTCATCACTTCATCTGTTGCATATTACACCATTAACTTGACAAACAACATAGGAACGCAGTCAAGTGAGATGATGACTTATTACATCGACAAGACCTGCACCAATTCAGAGGAGTTCCCAGTGTACTTCAAAAACAATTACGGTGGTTTCGATACCTATTCTTTTTACAAGAAGTCAAAGCGTATAGCAGAGATTTCACGCAAGACATACCAAAAGAATGTGGGAAGTCTTATCGGTAGCAAGTGGAACTACTTGACAACGGATGCAGGAGAGGTGACAATGGACACACAGATCAGCGACAAGTATTTGTTAAATTCCGATTGGATAACTGACAACACAGCGAAGTGGCTTAAACAATTATTTACATCACCAGAAGTGTATCTGTATGATCCAATGTTGGCAATATATGTGCGAGTGAATGTGAAGGCATCGGCATACGAATCAAAGAAGATAGACAACGAAAAGATGTTCAACTTAACCATTGAACTTGAAGCATCACAGCAATCTTACAGACAACAACAATAGATGATAAGGTCAGAACTTTATATTAACAACATTCGTGTTGAG
>ENA-OSIY01001605-OSIY01001605.1-marine-metagenome-genome-assembly--contig:-NODE-1605-length-12025-cov-6.434884_pt1 | contig 12025 bp, 6 predicted proteins | sample MGYA00237884_ERZ534233 | MGnify/ENA primary metagenome ERZ534233 (study PRJEB26412, sample SAMN06343840) | marine metagenome | isolation source: estuarine water | place: USA: Columbia River Estuary... | reverse complement strand
TCTCTATTCGTCGGCAGCGTCAGATGTGTATAAGAGACAGTTCCAATGCTTATCTATACAAGAAGCAAAACATAATTCAGAAAAATTTGAACTATTAGAAGAAAAAATTTTTTACAATTTACTGCATATTGAAATTGAAATATTTAAAATAAAACAATTTATAGCAAAAGAAATCAAAAAATCTGAACTATCAATAGAATTGAAAAACAGATTGCTAATAAGTTTAAATTTAACAAAAAATCCCAATAATAAAATATTGAAAAAGAAAATAGATGTAGATTTATCAGGGTATTCTATTGACATCAATACCCTTGTTTAATAATCTTTGAACTTCAGCTTTATTAAATTCAAGAGCTGTTTCATGACATTTGGGGCAACAATTGTCAGACTTTTGCCATACTCTTTTGCCATCTTTAACACCTGGCATAGAAAGAATAGGTAATGTTTCAATAACGCAATGACATCTATCGTGGAGTGGTGGAAGTTGAATTAAGGCTGTTGGGTCATTTTCAATCTTCTGTACATTTTGTTCTAAATCTTCAGGAGTAAAGTTATCATCCCCAGAAGGATCTTCAACAGTAATTTCCAGAGGATTAGGTGGACCAGATCTATCACCCAATTGTTCATCTCTTTCTTCTGGCAATTCTTCTTCAGGCAATTCAAGAGGAGTTTCTACTGTTTCTGTCTCATCTGCATCTTCGTCGGCAAATAAATTGAATTTGCGATCTCCAGAAATAGGAAGACCAAACATATTGTATTTTTTAGCAAGTCTGTACCACATAAATATTTTATTCTCAATTTCTTTTATAACAGCCTTATGTCAAACGAATTTGATCCTAAAAAAATTATTGATTTTGAAAAAGATTATTATGAAATTTTAGGATTGCAGAAACTTGATTTTCCTTCTGGTAAATCAAGAGCTGATGTTATAAAAACTTCTGAAATCTTGGAAAAAGCATTCCGTGTAAAAGCTAGAAAATGCCATCCTGATTTTGGTGGATCTAATGAAGCTTTTTTAGATATTGTTAGAGCTAGAAGAATTTTAGAAGATCCTTTACTAAGAAAAACTTATGATCAAGGTTTTTTTGAAGAATATTCAACTGTAAACAAGAATGATAGTTTCAAAGTAGATTGGGCTAAGATTGGAACATATCGAAAAGGAACTCCGGAAGATACTATTGGATTTAGTTTGTTCTTGAAACTTTGCGCAAATAAAACTAATTTAAAATTAATTCCAGCATTCTTTCCAACCACAAATGAACACAATTATGAGTGGGATTTTGTTATAGAAGGGCAAGAAAAAACAAAATTAGTCATCTCGATAGTTAATGATGAAAATGAAGTCTTGCGATTAACATCTAATAAAGATGTTGAAAAAGCATTACCTTTTAAAATTTATATCTGCATTCCTAAAGCAAATCTAGTTTTTTTAAGAGAAGAAAATTCTGTTCTTACTCCTGAAGGCAAAACATTAGTAAATGGAAATATTACTAAAGCTGCATATAACGATTTAGATTTAATTGAAACTACTAATCTAAATACTGCTATCAAATATATTGAAAGTCAAATTAGAACTGATCTAAACAAATTTAAAAATGGTGAATTGAAACCTGCAGTCAAAGCAAATCAAGCAAAAATGATGGAAAGCGAAGAAATGAAACAGTTTGATAAAGAAAAGCTTGCAGAAATTTTGAATATCAGAAAATTTATTTACAATAATGATGAAAATGCTGCAGAATTCCTAAACAATATAGATGACAAAAGACCAGTTTTTAAGAAATCTGCTAAGCCTGAATTACCTTTTTAGTAGGGCTGAAGTAGCATTGGTAAGAAAACAATACTGTGATTATAAAATCAACAAAAATGCGAGGAGACCAATAATTTGGCAAAGCATATTTACATCATCGACACTTGTGTCTTACTTCACGATCCCCTTGCTCTTTATAAATTCGGTGACAATGATATTTATATACCATTAGCAGTCATCGACGATATGGACGATATAAAGACAAGAAAAGAAAATGTTGGATGGTCAGCTAGACAAGTATTTAGAAATTTAGAAAATTATTCACTCCAAGATCTTCTTAAGGGTGTAAAAATCAACGAACTTGGCGGAAGATTGTTTGTCTACAATACAGAGTCTCCTTTACAAAAAAATGAAAGACCTAATATTGTTAAAGTTCATTCTGATAATGCAATTATAGAATGTTGTTTAGCCCTTAAAGCAGCAAATCCTAGAAAGAAAGTAGCTATCATAACAAAAGATACTGGACTTCGTATTCGTGCTATTACTTGGGGTTGTGCAGCTGAAAACTACAGATCTGATCAACTTTGTGATGAAATTTACACAGGGTTGAGAAAATTTGATCTTGACAATGCAGCAGATTGGAACTTGCTTTGGTCTGATTATGAAATTGAATTAAATCAATTATCTGAAGATACAGTAAAAAAACTTGGTGATATTTTCCCAAATGAATTTATTTTATTTCATTACGGAGATAAAATTTGCCCAACTTTTTACAGAAAAGGCATTTTAAAAGTACTCAAGGAAAAATCAAACACCAAAGAAGCTAAGGGGTATTCTGGAGTTCAAGGCAAGAACTTAGAGCAAAAGTGTGCTTTAGAAATTTTAGCTGACTTAACAATTGCTCTTGTCACTCTTTCTGGACCAGCAGGTACAGGTAAATCATTCTTAGCTTTAGCGGCTGCACTACAAATGATAAATGAAGGTATTTATGACAAGATTGTTGTTATGAAGCCTTTAATTCCAGTTGGTGGAAAAGATATTGGTGCTCTTCCAGGTGATAAGTTTGACAAAATCTCTGCTTGGCTAGGACCAATCAAAGATAATATTGATCAAATCTTAGGATCCAAGTCTCTTTCTGCTAATAATATGTTTGAAGAAATGGTGAGAGATGGAATTATTGAAGTGGAAGCTATGGCATTCATTCAAGGTAGAAGTATTCCAAGATCTATTATTATTCTTGACGAAGCAGAAAACATCAGCCCAAGAGAGGCAAGGATGGTCATTGAGAGATGTGGTAAAGATAGTAAAGTAATTTTACTAGGCGATCTATCACAGGTCGAAAATCCTTATCTTGATGCTAAATCGAATGGTTTAGCGCATGCAGTATCAGGTGGCAGAACAAATTCTTTAGTGGCCTGTATCACATTAACAAAAGTGGAAAGATCTGAACTTGCTGCGGTTGCTAGTGAAATATTTAACAAGCCGGAATCCAGAAGAAAATAATATATGTCACATGCACTAATTTGGACAAGCATAGATCCAAATAACCTCACATCAGAAATACGAGCTGAAATACCTAATGCTGGTTTCGGAACAGTGATTGCTGGCACTTGGGTTAAAAAACTATATAAATTAAAGTGGATTAACTCAAGTGTCAATGATGTGAAGATATGGTTGGATGATCAATATCCAGATGTGTATTCAGGATCATTTTATCCCACAATTAAAAAGACAGAGAAATTTAAGATACAAGATGATTTAGGTTTTAAACTTAAGATTACTGTACTTGATTCTTATGCTTTACAACAACTTCCAGATGCTATTGCCGCTTCTTCTGGAAATCTTACCACTACTGGAGCAAATGAATTAATTGCTCCAATGTATGTCGATGGTGTCCAAATATCAGAAAATGAAAACATACTTGTATTTGGACAAACATTTCCTTTTCAAAATGGATTATTTTATGTAAGAGCAAAAAATCCAGATTCAAGCTTGTATTTAATAAAAGCTATAGATAATGTCACTGCTTCTTACACAGTTTCAATTGGTTCTTCTTCATTTTATGCTTATTCAGATTATCTTTCGCCATTACAAACAGCATCATCAGGCTCCACTAGTATATTATGGGTAGATAAAACGAATACAATAAGACTACAAAATGTCAAAGCTGCTTCCACTACAAATCTTTCAACTTCTGGAGCTAACTTAACATTATCTAACAATATTATTGATTCTGTTACATTAGCGCTAAATGACAGAATATTAATCAAAGACCAAACATCATATCCTCAAAATGGAATATATTATGTATCTGGTTTATATAATACAGATACAAACACAATTGTAAATCCATATACAAGCACAAACACATCAGATTTATTCTGGAAAACTGCTGCTACATACATTGATAGTAATTTGCCAGTTAATGTTCAGGTGGTAAATGGAAATACATATGGTGGAAAATATTATAGATATTATTCATCATCTACAGGAACAACATCAAATATTAATTGGACTGATGCCACACATTTTTATAATTCTTCCACAGCTGATTTTTATTATGAAATCACAAATTCTTCTGGTATAGGTTTTTCTTTTGGCTCTGGTAATTCTGGTACCTTAACATCCACCCCATTACAAATCAACACGTTTGCCGGAGTGGGGACAACATTATCAATAAGCAATACAGTTTTAGTTAAACACTACATACCATCATACAGTGGATTATATACAGTCACTGGTACTTCAACATCTACTGGCATTGGAAACACAAGCTTTTGGCTAAGAAACACATCTTTTGATACAGCTTCAGAAATAGCACCAACATTATTCAAAATCACCAATAATAAAAATTCTTTGAATGGATTTTATTACTTTTTAAATAAATCAACGACATATGCTTCAAGCTTTAATTTGAACAATGATTCAATTAATGTTACAGATCAATACACTCCTTATGTATATGAACCAGTTACAAATTTAATTACATCAGAGGTGACAGATTTATCTCTTGTTTCCACCACTAAATTTGCTAGTTCTGGCATAGCTGTGAGCCAAAGAGTGTTGGTGGCAGGACAAGCAACTACATCTGCTCAGAATGGCATTTATGTTGTGTCTTCTATTGGCTCATCTGTAAACTCATTTGTCTATAACTCATCATATTTTATAGATAGGGGAGCTGTAGTATCTGTAACTGCTGGATCTTCATATTTCTTATATTCACCAGGGACAAATACATCAGCTGGATCTACAACAGTCAAATTTGTAGATATCACTTCTGCTGGAATAACTACCTGCCAAGCTTACTCATCAAAAGACAAATTCACAACTTCATATAAAGCTGATAGTGATTTTGATGTGACTGTCATTACCGGAGATAAAGTGTTAATTAATTCATCTAATCTTAAGGTGAATGGAATATATGATGTTACACTAAGCTCTTCTACAAAAGGCAAATTTAAACACGAATCTAATTTTGCTAATTGGTTCTACAAAATACAAAAAAATGTATTTGTTCCAAGCACAACACCATCAAAACCTGTAAATGAATTAAACTATGCTGAATTTATATATGGATCTTTTCAATCTGTTTCCACTGGCTCTAGTACACTCGGTAATGTTTATGTACCTCAAATAACAAGGCAAACGCTATACAATTCATCTATAGATCAAATTAACAGCGCTGGATTAGAAGATTTTGATATTGATTGGTATGAACAAGATTTTCAGAAATTTAATGTTGTAGCTGTTTATAAAGCATCCACTGCAACAAACTTTCCAATTACCGCAGGAACAGCAATATCTAGATTAATTCAATTTGGAGCTACAAGAACTTTAGTCAATGAAAATGACAGTGTGTTAGTGAATATTGGCACAGGATCAACATCTTCTAATGCTTATAATGGAATCTGGAAAGTAAGTTATGTAACCTCTGGATCTACAGGCTCATCAGTTTATTTTACCAGACATACAGAATTCAAAAACAATACATCTTTTGATACATCTAAATATAATGTCAAATCATATGCTTCACCATATGAGAGACCAATTCAGGTAATAAATAAAAATAAATATTCTTTTGCTTCAGGAACAGCATATTCAAGCAATTATATTTATCTTCAAGGCTTATGTACTGTAAATAATAGAAACATTGGTGTAAATGCTATCAACCCAGACGATAATAGTTATTATGATTTGGGTTCAGAATATTTTAATATGAACAGTGATGTTTTTCTCACTGATAGCAGAACACATCTTTCCATTCTGCCAAAAATAGCACCATATCAACATTATATTTACAATAATCAAAGCATTTATTTGTATCCTAATGTTGATTCATCTATCACATCAAACTTCAAAAAACCAACATTCACCTTAAATGATGATTTATTAATTGTCGGTTTTCCTAACAAACTTTACACAAAATTTAGCAATTCCTTGTTTTACTATTGGGAACAAGGAGACAGAATTGTTTATGAAGATTTTGATCAAGGAAATGTCAATGTCCCTTATGATGATAAATATTTGTTTAATAATAATGGTGTATATGTAATAGCTTATATTGAACAAGTTAATGGATCTTATAAATATTATTGCAAAAGGGTGAAACATAGAGCTAAATCAGGGCAAATTGATTATGCTAAAAGATTATCTGTTGGCATTGGTTATTCTCATTTATCTGCCAACTTCTATGTAGCTCTACCAAATGATAGATCAACAATTTACACCTGGTCAAACGATAATTATGATAAAGATTTTATGGATCTATTTGTCATAGATCCTTCTGGTACACAATACAATTACAATCCTAACAGTGATTATGTTGTCACTTCTTCTGCTGGTTTTATTGCTCCATTGGTATCTCTAGCATCAGGATCATTCTATGCTTATTTATATCCTGTTGATGTAAAATTAACATTAAAATCAGGATACACATTAACTTCTTCCAAACTTTATTTAGCTCCATTTGATAATACAAATGCTCAATATGCTTGGGATGAAGCAGAATATCCAAATATAAAAGTATTTGTTAATAATGGTGGAGTGTATACATATTACACTCAAGATGTTCACTTTACATTGAATTCAAAAGAAGGATATATTCAACCTATATCATCTTTTGTAACATCAGGAACATTAAATGTTTATCTATCTACAACATCAAGATATAACCAAGAACCAAAGAGTTTGATGAATAGATATTATCTTTCAGAGCAAGTATTGAAAGATAGAAACAAATTTGACACTACAAGTTCTATTTCTGGCACTGGATACACAACAGAAAATAGATTGATACAAGTGGTGAATCAAATTAAAAATTCATCAGAAAAAAATATAAGATTAGGTTTTGATAAGAAACAAAGATTTAACACCTACCAATCATCTTGTTCTTTTGGAAATACTGTTGGATATGTAATGGCTTTCGGATCTATTTCTGATTACCTATATAAACAAAGAATTTCACAAGATGGAATTGATAGAAAAGTTGATAATAAATCAGAGTTTTTATGGGATGGATCTGTTTATGCTTCAACAGGCAACAGTTTAGGTTTATTTATAGGCCCAGTGTTAGTAAATAAGAATACAAATACTTGGGTAAATAATTATTCATTTGCAACTAATGAAAATATATTAGTTAAGAATAATTTTGTTGACCCAATTTCTGACAACATAATTTTATCAACCTCACAAAGATCACCTTATTATGAAAATGGTGTTGTTGTTAATACATACAAAGCTGGCAAAGTTGATCAAAGAATCTATACATATGTGAGTGGATTTGATGCTGTAGCCAATCTTTCATATAATGCTACATTTACAAACCCATTTACAGTGATAAGAGGCCATGTTAATAATGCTCTCGGAAGTGATTACTATTCTTTGTATTTTGATCCTGATTCTACTAACAGATCCTCAAGTGACAGATTTTGGATTAATGAAAATGCTAGAAACTCTTACACAGCCATAGTTCAAACTACAGCTAATATATCTGATTTATCTAATGTGGCAAGTCCTTTAAATGGGAGAACATTGATACAAAACGATGTTGTATTAGTTAAAGACCAAACCAATAAAAAAGATAATGGTTTATATATTAACAATAGAGCATTCTTGTATTCATTAGTTAGATCTACAGACCTTAATCTTTTTGATGAATTAAGAGCTTTGGGCCAAGTTAGTTATGGAAGTAAAACATATGAATTAATTCTTCCAAATACAACACCATACACTATTGGTTCTACTGCTGGAAATACACCTATCACTTGGATTCCTGTCAAGTCTAGTTACACAATTAATGCTGCTGTTAGAACAAGCACTAACTACACTGCTGGAATATTATCTACACAATTCCCAGATACAATTGATTCTTACACCTTATCAGATAATGACAAGGTAATGCTATTTAGTCAATCCACCGCTTCTGAAAGATATGTTGGAAGATTGCAAAAAAATATCAATACAACATTATCAAGAGTAAGTAGCAGTATTGGTGGTGTTGGAGATACATCATATTTTAATATATCCAACTATATCGTAAAAGATACTAATAGAAATCTTGATTATGAGTTGTATTTTAATCCTAACTTTACAGGGTTAGGTGTAAGTAATATTCAGTGGTTCAGATCTAATTTAAGCTTAAATTATTCTTCTGCTGCTTTTGCCACCACCACAAATTACAATGTTGGTACTGCTGTCACTATTGGTGGATTGTTCAAGGGCGACAAAGTATTATTAAGATCTCAAACAGGATCAGATTCTTTTGGATCCACTGAAAACTTGTTATATTATATTGATGAAAATTCTACATTTATATTATCAAGACATGAATTACTAAATGAAAATTCTGAAATTAATGTTAATAAAAGAATTAAAGTAATTGGGGGAGTAGCTAATACTGGTGATTATGCTTTAATGTATGATGAATATATTGCTCCAACAATTAATAGTAGTAGTTTATATTGGGCTAAAACTAAAAGTAACATTTATTTAGAAGATTGTAGAGTAGCAACAACAACAAATATTTCTTTAGTTGTTCCTCCATCTTCTATTGATGGTATTGTATTAGCTGATAATGATCGTATTTTAGTCAAGAATCAAACTATAAAATCTGAAAATGGAATATATGTTGTTTCTGATTCTAAAACAAATGTGTGGATAAGATCAAATGATTTAAAGCAAAGTGTGGATTTAGTACCTCAATTATCATTAACAGTGACAGAAGGTTCTATAAATCAAAATCTTATGTACAGAATTTTATTGCCTGTACCTAGAACAATTACAACAACACAACTGACAAATTATATTTTGGGCACTGACAACATTGATTGGATTGAAGTGGATCCGAATGGTATATTTGCTAGTTCACCAGAATCTTGGAATACATTGAGTTTTGGTAGTGGTAGTGCTGTAAATTTGGGGAATTTTAAATTAAATACTAATGGAATATCGGTTTCTAAAAGATTTGGCTTGGCTGTATATGTACCTGGATCAAGTAGTTTAAGTGGTTTAGGCTTATCATCAAGTGGAAATGTTAGGAATTTGAAAATTAAAGTAGAATATAAAACTGTAGAAGATTAAACAAAAAAAAGGTATTCCAAAAACTACAGTAAAATAATAAGATAATAATCTGTTTTATATTGAGAGAAAAATCTATGCAAACAACTGAAGAACAAATGCATTTCCTTCTTGATGAATTAGCACCAAATGTTCACACTAATAATGAACAAGCTAAAATCATAGCATTTGCCTCATCTATTTATTATAAAAATTTTGCTTCTAAAAGAATTGCTAGAAAGATAGACATTAGAGAAGCAGAAGCTCATATGACTGATGCTATTTTACAAGCGATGGGGCAATTAAATAATTGGCATGATGAATATGATAATAATGGGTATTTTGAAAGCCAAGGATTAACAAACAAACAGATTATTAATAGAATCTCTCAAAAAGAACCTAAATGGGGAAAAATGGACATTCTTGATCCAGATGTATTAAGTTATTTGGATTTTGATGAAGATGATAAAGAATTTTCTGAACAAAAGCTTGAAAATGGTGTTCAAGAATATGACATTCTACAAACAGAAGGTCAACCACATCACAGATCTGATTCTCTTTCAAAACCCTCCTAATTATGTCATTTAAGAAAATAGCACAAGCAGCTCCTCCAGCACCTGATATGGGTGGCATGGGTGCTCCCCCTGCCCCAGATTTAGGTGGTATGGGTGGCGGCATGGATCTTGGATTAGGTGCTGCTCCTATGGCTGGTGGCGCTCCTGCACCACCAATGGCACCTGTTGGTCCTACACCCCCTTCAAAGTTCCCGTTAGATTCAGTTAACGCTATCATCAAAGATGCCGACATTTCTCAAAAAATTATGGGCGGCAATGATATTGGTGATGTAGTGGATGAAATCTGGATGATGTACGGTGGGCAAGAATATGCTGGTAGTAGATCTGATTGTGTTGGCGAAAGAATGCCTTTTAAAGAAGCAAGCGATGATGAGATTGAAGCCACTTTAAATGAGAGATGGAAAAGATTACCTGTAGGAGAAACATTAACATCTTTAGGCATAGAAAAAGATGATATGTTTGAAGCAGTGCAAAATTATTCTTTTGGTTTTTCGAAGTCTAAGAACCAACCAGCACAACCTGCCGGAGGTGGTATGGGGTTGGCCTCTTTAAAGCTTGATAATATGATAAAAACGGCATTTTTATTAGATCAAAAGGGTGAATATCGAAAAGCTGACGAAATCTTCAATAACATATAAAAATTGCCCCTTTTTAAGGAAAATGGTATAATGCTGTGGTAAAGTAAATCACAGCATTTTTTTATGCCAAAGGAATTAAGATGGCTAATCAATACAACGAAGATTCAATTCAAATCTTAGAGAGTCAAGAGGCGGTTAGAACACGACCCGCCATGTACATTGGAGACACAGGCAAAAAAGGTCTTCATCATCTTGTATGGGAGATTTTAGACAACTCTGTAGATGAACATATGGCTGGGCATTGTTCTAAAATCGATGTTATTGTTTCTAAGGACAATCGTTCTGTTACCGTAATTGATAATGGGCGTGGCATTCCTGTAGCAGTGAAGCAAGAAGATCCCAAGAAGCGCTCTACACTTGAAATTGTCTTAACAGAACTTCATGCTGGCGGTAAGTTTGGTGATGATGGTTCTGGATATGAAGCAGCTGGCGGTTTGCATGGTGTTGGTGCTTCTTGTGTTAACTTTCTTTCTCTTAGATTAGATGTAGAAGTATGCCGAGATAAGAAGAAATATTTACTTTCTTTTGATCGTGGTATTCCTGCCGGTCAAGTAAATGAAATTGGAAATTCTTCTTCTACAGGTACAAAAATCACTTTCACTCCTGACTATAATATTTTTGGTCAGTTTGCTGTTGAAGATGCTTTTCGTGAAGTTTTAGTTGACGAATTTGATGTTGATGAGAAGTTTGCTGAATGTTCTGGCAAATGGCGAAAAGCTTTAATTAATAGCCCTGTTGACATTGATGTATTTAATCAATGTTTTAAACTAATGGATTATGAAGACACTGTTTATGTTCAAGCTTTTAATTCTTGGTTTAATAACTCTTACAAGAATATTCAGTTTGATGAAACTGTATTAGTAAGAAGATTACGAGAAACAGCATATCTTAACGGTGGACTTAAGATTGTTTATGATAATAAGCATACTGGAACAAAGGAAGAATTTTACTTTGAAGGTGGAATTGCTGATTATGTTAGTTTCTTAGCTAAATCCAGAACAAACCCATATCCATCCAAGCCATTTTTCTTTGACAACAAATCAGGCAAAGTCAATGTACAAGTAGCTTTTCAATATGGAGAAGAAGATGATGAGTCAATTTACACCTATGCTAATAATATCTATACATCTGATGGCGGAACTCATTTATCTGGATTCAAAGCATGTATCACAAGGGTAGTAAACCAATTTGCTAGATCATCCAATATTCTTAAAGAAAAAGAAGCTAACTTAACTGGAGAAGATATTCGTGAAGGTATTATTGCCATTGTTTCTGTTCGCCTACCTCAGCCTCAATTCGAAGGCCAGACTAAAGGTAAACTCGGTTCTCAAGAAGTGGAAGGTGTGGTTAATAGATTATTTTCAGAGGCTCTCACAGAATTCTTTGAAAAAAACCCTCTTGTAGTAAAGTCAATAGCTGAAAGAGCATTAAGATCAGCCAAAGCAAGAGCAGCAGCAAAAAGAGCATCTGAATCTATTAAGCGTCAAGGATTTTTGGGCAAGTCAGGTTCA
>ENA-OSIY01001604-OSIY01001604.1-marine-metagenome-genome-assembly--contig:-NODE-1604-length-12028-cov-9.686553_pt1 | contig 12028 bp, 12 predicted proteins | sample MGYA00237884_ERZ534233 | MGnify/ENA primary metagenome ERZ534233 (study PRJEB26412, sample SAMN06343840) | marine metagenome | isolation source: estuarine water | place: USA: Columbia River Estuary... | reverse complement strand
ATATTGTATTGCTGGTTTGTGCGGTGGCAGATATTTCTAATTCGCTAACTGCACCATTATCCATAGACCCCAAGTTTGCTGGGGTATCCCAAACCACCCCAATACTTTCCTGTCCAGATACAGTAAGTTGAAATTGCTTGCGACGACTTTTATAAAACGTTTGTGCTCCAGTTACTGGGTTTGTATCAAGTACATCTTTTTTTCTTGCTCTAACATTAAATTTGTATGTTTTTTCAAGGTCAGGTAATACAGGTATAGTTCCTTGAATCCACCCAGTATCTGGATCTAACGTTAAATCAAAACCATCACGTGCAGATGTTGGTAATCCTATACTACCAATATCGTATGCCGCCCCATCAAATGAATTATCAAATCCTGTCTCTGAAGAGTTATCTTCAAAATACTCAATCGTATCGCCATTATAATCTATTGCATCAAACTTGTACATAAAGTTGTTATCATGCAATACTGGACCAATCTCACCAATCTCGGTCTTCATAAGAGGACTATAAGTAACTTTACTATCTACAGTAAAGGTATTATCATCAACACTAATTTGATCTGATGAAACTTTTATGTCGCTACTAGAGATTACTCTTAAATTATAGCTCTTTGCATTTTCTTTGTTTCCATCACTGACTGTAATAGTAAATTGATAGTTAGAATATATATCTGTGCTGGGAGACAAGATTGGATAAGTGGTTACTGTTGGCGCATCATTGTCGTATGTGCGACCATCAAACTGTTCATCGTCAAAACCCAAATTATTAATTTCTGTTCGTACCGCATCTGTCACATAGTAAGGACGAATAAACCCACTGATTTTACCAGTCTGTTTATCTAGCGTTACTCCGTCTGGTAATTGTCCGGCTGATAACGACCAAGTTATTGTATCTTCTGTATCTAAATCCAATGCAGTGATATCAATATCTACATATTGGCCATCAAAGTATGTACCCAGAGGATCAAACTTTAAAATTTTGGGTGGGTTTGATCCCACAATGGTCATGCTAAATGTTCTATCTGCTACTGCGGCACCTGCTTGATACAATGAAATTACTAATGTTTCTCCAGCCGCGGCCAATGCACGATTTAATGTAACAGTTACTACTCCTGTTGACGATTTTTTAAATCTAGTTGTTATTATTGCGTTATCATTTATTACTGCTAACACACGAGTAATGTCAAAAGTAATAGGCTGCGTCAATATAAACTGAGTGCGTGTTGCATTACCATTGCTGGTAAATGTTTGATAGTAATCAGCTACTCTAGCTCTAACAGCAAATTTACTTGTAATTTGTTTAAACCTAATCCTAGCTATGCTATCGTTTGTATCAGTTTCACGTAAGATGGTGTCAGGTGATCCAGCAATAGTTCCATAACTGTCAATGTGGACTCCTGATGGCGGGGTACCTGCGACCAATTCAAAGGAAAGTGGACGTGATGGATCAACGCTGTCGTAGGCTTCTAATCCTAACGCGAAGAAATTAAGCTCTGATACTGTACCTAAACTACCAGACGGAGTGGACCAAACTGGAACAGACATTCGTTATGTGACCTTATATTTTTACCTACTTAACTATTTATAGTCGGAACAAAATTGGGTTATCGGTATATGTGATAAATTTTTCAATGTGTGAAATTCTCCTGGAATTATTACATTTTCTGCCATTACACGTATATATTGATGTTTGGGGTGTGATCTTACTACTTCTGTAATTTGTTCTATCCAACTACCAAAATAGGTTGGCCCATCATGCGACTTCTTGTAAAATTCTGTATCTGCATAAACATTGTTAAATTTGCTGTTTACACCGCAAAGATCAAACCCCAACATATAGATAGTATGCGGATCAGATTTGCTGGCATATGTCAACGCCACTGGTCCACTGCTATATGTATAGTTATACACAATGGGATTGGCACCCAAGCTGGGTAGTGGTTTTCTAGTATAAAATTTATGTTTTAGCGCATATCCGGATTTTTGAATCTCTGTGCTGATACCCGGATCTGTTGCTACCAATACATCTGGTGTAAAATGTCGATAGAGTGCGTTACATCCGTAAATTTTTCCATACTTACGTAATGTAGTTAATTCAATTGGCCGTCTGGATACTCCGTTGCCTAATACAAATGTCAGTGTCATATAATGATTAAAAAGCCCTGGTATTTACCCAGGGCTTTAATCTTAATTAAAAATCAATTAAGCGTTTGGTATTTTGCAATATGTAGCATCTGCTGTACTGAATGTCCAGGGTGTAGCTACACCAGTGACATAAACTGTACCAGTACCACGAGTCAACGTAGCTTTGTGGGCTGTTAACTTGGTTACATAGTAAGTACCGCTTGATGCATCTGTTGCTACAATGTCCATTTCACCGGCTGCTGAACTTGCTGAACTTTTCAGTTTGCAAATCATTGTGCCAGTTGCTGTTTTTACTTTATAACGTGTACTAGACACTTGCTTAATGATGTCAGCAACTTGGCGACTTCCGCCAGTTACATAAGCATAAGCAGTAATTGCGTTTTCGTTATTTGTTGCAGATCCAACTGCGCCACTATCAACTTCATATACTGCTGTTGCTGTACCTGATGTTTCTGCACCCACATCGCTGTCAGCAATAGTAACTGTTGGCAATGATGTGTAACCAGAACCTTTTTCTGTCATTGTAACTGATGCTGGAGCACCGGCTGTAATTGTTACGGTACCAGTGGCTGTTACACCGCCAGGTAATTGTGGAGCACTGAAAGTTACTGTTGAAGTGGCTTGTGTAAAACCACTCCATACACCGCTAATGGTTACACTTGCGATGCCGTTACCACCAATGCCATCATCAGCAGTTACGCTTGTGGAACCAATGTTGCGGTTACCAAAATACTTTTTATTTAGACTTCTTGCCATTTGTTTTCTCCTTAAATGTGACGTTTTAGGTCATACGCGGTGGTCGCCGCATAAATCCGCTAACCTATTCAGTGGACAACTTATTTATGCAAAATCTTGATTAGCCAGTATCATAAGCAATAAATGTTGCTGAGCAAAACTTAACACGTCGTTGGCTTGTTGTATTTTTTCATTATATGATGTTTGCCCAGCATCACTGGGACGTCGCCGTATACGCATTAAAATTTTACTGCTTTCAAGCATTATACTGTCGATATTAGCCAGTAATCTATGGAAATCGCGATGATATCGTGGGTATTTGTTACCAAAATGAAGTAGGCTTTGTCGTACATTATACCAATGTTCCATGTCAGTTATAGTTACGTTTAGTAAGTCAATTTCCATATAAATATTTAAACAAACGGAGACTCACCATGAAATTTAATTTCACTCAAGATCAATTAGCAAAAGTGTTGACACATAACAAAGACGTAGCTGGATGGTATACTGCTATGTGCGATGTTTTACCAAAATTTGAGATAGATTCAGAACTACGTGTAGCTGGATTTTTAGCGCAATGTGCTCATGAAAGTAATGACTTTACAGTGCTACAAGAAAACTTGTATTATACTGCTGACGGATTAACCAAGATTTTCCCTAGATATTTTACATCAGTTAATCCTGCTGATTATGCCAAGCAACCAGAAAAAATTGCCAGTCGTGTTTATGGCGACAGAATGGGAAATGGAAATGAAGCCAGCAAGGAAGGCTATAAATTCCGCGGTCGTGGACCAATTCAATTGACCGGCAAAGATAACTATACTGCTTGTAGTAAGGCAGTGTATGGTGATTTACGTCTAGTAGAAAGTCCTGACCTAGTTACTACCGACAAAGAAGCCGCACTAAGTACTGCTTGTTGGTTTTGGAAAAAGAACGGATTAAATGAAATTGCTGATCGTGGTGATGTGGTTGCTATGACCAAACGTGTCAACGGTGGTACCATTGGATTAGATGATCGTAAAAAACATTATGATACTGCCATGGCTGTATTTGGTGGTAAAGTGCCTGAGCAAACTACACCAGTATTAACTGAAAACTTACGTGTGGGAAGTCGTGGTGATGCTGTTGTCGCTATACAGGCCAAGTTGGGGTTAAGTGCTGACGGTGCATTTGGTCCAGGAACTGAAGCCGCTGTTAAAAAGTGGCAGGCAGATCATGGGTTAACTGCTGACGGTATTGTGGGTCCAACAACGTATGGAAAAATGATAGGCTAATATGCGTGTAACTGAGATCACAAAGCGAGAACGTGAAGCACAACGTGTCAGGCAGTTGGGGGCACGACGTGGTGTAATGACTCGACGAATTTATGGTTATGAAAAAACTTACTTAGAAACCATAGAGAAGTTAAACAAACCACGTGATCTTGGTTCATTGCAACGACTTGCTAAAAAAATCTGGGCTGAATTTTATCATGGAAATAGAAAAATTCCTGAGATTAGATTTGGTCCAGGTACGTTAGAGCTGGGTTATCCATTAAGCTATACAATGGGATATAGTTTGATAGAACTATGTCCTGGTCAACGAGATGTGTTAACATTAGTTCATGAATTGGTTCATGCTATTGGGCCCAGTCAACATGGTGCAAACTTTGCACAGTTATATTATAAAGTATTAGAAAAATATTTACCTGTAGCGATACGCGAAAAAGTATATCAATATTTGGTCAAAGAACATTCTCAGTTAATGAGAAAAGTTTACCGCAAATAAATTATCCAATTTTTTTAATGTAGTATCCACCGCCAGTATATTCTTTTGGCAGTTGACGATATGGTATAGTATGTCTGGTACCATCATTGGATTTAACAGTTAATGCATACTCCAACTGATTACGGTTGATGTGATTGATTGCAGAACCTGACCAACCAGTTACTGTTCCTGTACCAGCTGGAATTTGATTGTATCCCCACTCAACAATATCACCTTTGACAATTCTGGGTAGGTCAGCAATTTGTTCCAGCAAGTCTGAAAACGGTATAAGGATGTCGGCATTCATAATATTATTTATATCAAAACAAAAGCCCCATTGCTGGGGCTTCTGTATTTGCTTTGCTTCTACTTCTTGGGTTTAACTTTTCGATTAAGAGAAAGTTAAGTTTGATACTGCAATTTCACCCAAGTAGTCGCCGGCATTACCTAGAGACGATGCAGTGTTTGTCAATTCGACATAACCGTAACGTGTCATAAAGCCAACAACTGGTTCGAACGTAGCTGGGTCAAGCACAACGCCACTGCTCATCAACGGAATGTATGGGCAATAGAACGCGGCTGCATCTGCTTCGCTGGAACCTTTGTAACCAACTAGAACTGCTTGTGAATCACTTGCGTATGAGTCAACATACACTTTCATGCTACCATTCAATGTACCCACAAACTTGGTGTTTGTTGGGGCTTCGAATGTGCCTTCAGTTGTACGAGCAAATGCGCTTGTAGTTGCACTTTGTAGCACTGTCAATGCTGTTGAGCTAACAACAGCCCAGTTACCAGCACCACGACGTGTACGCTGAGCAATTTTATTTGCTACACGGTTGATAAGAACGGCCAATGCGGCATGTTCGTCACCAACGAATGTTGCAGTACCACTAACAGCGGCTTGGTTGAAAGTTTCTTCAGTTGCTGCCAAGCTACGTAGGCTTCCAAGAACTTCTTGGTCGATTTCAACCGTAATTTCTTGTGCCAAAGCGGCCATAATTTCTGCTTCTACATCTAAGCCGTGCATTGATTGTGCATCTTGTGCGGCCTCAAACGTCCAACGAGCTGACAACTTACGTGTGCGAGCTTCCACAGTCTGTTTCAGGATTTGCACGTTGATCTTACGACCAGGAGCACCTTCAAGAGTACTTGTTGCATCTGCTTTACCAGTACCCAGGGCACCAGAGTAAGCTACAGCAATTTTAAATGGGCTTAGTGCTTCATCACCGGCTGTTGTGTCGGTGTCGAAACCACTAGTATCATTTGTTGTCTCTGCATAACGTACACGCAGAGTGTGGATTTGTGCTACTGGACCAGTCATTGGTTGTACACCAACGATTTCGTTTGCAATAACTGTTGGCATTACACGGCGAATCACTGGAAGAATAACGCGATTCAATGTTGCTACGTTGCCTACGGCAGTAGCACCACTTGTTGCGGTTTCTGTCAAGTGCCTACGGGTGTTTTCCAACATTACAGACATACTTGTGCGGCGTGAACCATTAAGACCTTCCAACAGGGCCTCTTTCGTTTCACTCCAACGACTTTCTAAGAGTACTTGTGACATTTTTATTTCTCCTTGTTTAACTACTTTTTACTTCAGCCCTGCTAGACGACGTAGATCTATGACATTATTATCATAATGATCTGGTGCCGCACGAACAGCTTTGTTGCCAGTTACTACTAGGCTTTCACTCAACACTTGCTTGTTTGCTGCAGGTTGAGCTGGTTTACCATTAGTTAGTACTGCTGGCAGATACTTGTCGAATGCAGATTTTAACTTAGATGTCTGCACTCCTTCTAACAACTCGGTCATTACTTTGGCCTTGTCTTTGGTTAGCGTTCCCAACAATTCAGCGGTAATTTTCTGACGTTCTGCGATATCTCGCGCAACGCGAATTTCTGCTTCTTTGCTTTCTACTAACCTGGTCTTTTCGGCAACTTTCTTTTTGCTCTCTACAATGATAGCTTCTTTATCAGCAACAACTTTTTGTAGTTTACTGATTTCTGCGTTTTCATTTAAGTGAGTTACTGCAAATTCGCCAGCAAAGGCTTCAAAGAGTCTGCGACCAAACATATTTTCGCGAGCTTCCTTAATATCCTTCTTGAACTGTGTTAGTTCGGTTTTTAGATTCTTGATTACTGATTCCTTAACAATAGCCGCACTTTGAGTCACAAATTTCTTTTGTAGTGATTCTAGTGTAGATTGTGCTGTGGTTAACAAACGGACCTTGGTTTCAGCTAAATCCTTCTTGTCGGTAGCAAACTCCTGAATTTCTTCAGCCAACGCTTTAATAACAAAACGGTCTAACTTGGCCATGGCCAAGTTTTGTGCTTTGCGATCATTGCGTAGTTCCTGAATTTCTTCAGAAAGTTTGGTAGTTAAGAATGAATTAAACTTACGCCCAGTGTTTAATGCGTGTTTCTTAAAAGCCACACGATCTTCCACCAGTTTACGTTTATCATCAGCAAATTCTTTTAGCTCTTGCGTCAGAGTTTCAGTTACCATTTTGTCTAAAGCTTCAACCATTACAGACTTGTCGTGCTCGTAGTTTCTAGCAAACTCTTCACGTAGCTCGGCACGTACTTGTTCACGGGTTTCAACTAATTTAGCTTCCCATGCTTCAGCGATTGCTTGCTTTGTGTCTTCGTTCACTATACCACTATCGATCAGAGGTTTGATAGCTTCTAGCATTTGGATCTCCTTATATTTTCAAGTCTTTGATAAGTCTCAACACTGAGGCTCGCAAATACTTTTGGACTTTTGGATCGGCACCTGCATCTTGCGATGCTTCGAATACCCTGTGTCCATAACGCATGTTCATCAACCCTTCAAAAACTGGCTGGGGATACGCATTTGGAGCACTAGGTTGTGCAACGATATCAACTGTTACTATTTCAAAATTACGAACTTTACCGGTACTGTCGTCAACTTCACCACTACCACGTGAACTTACTCCTAGTTTTACACCACTGTCTAACATGGTGTGAACTATTTTACCCATGGGAGTTGGAATGATTTTCATCTTGCCAAATCCGTTAGGACCATCCATCCACATTTTAGTAATCACGTGACTAACCCGATCTAGGTTAATTTTAAGATCAGCAGGGTGATCTACTTCACCCAATACACTGTGACCTTTTTTAATTTGTTCATTAATTAATTCTACTGCGGCTGCTATCTCTTCCACGGGATATACACGCTTGTTGGCATTTTCGACCGCAGCCTGAATAAAAATACCTTTGAGATAAAGATCCTTTCCATCGCCAGTGCCCTCTGACTCTGTTACGAGTTGGGCTTGGTCGAAGGAAAGTATCTCTCTAAGTAATATAGGCATGCTGTGTCTTTATTACTTGGTTACAATGCTTTTATCATTGACACCGCTGGCTTGGGTCGCTGTTGGCTTTGTTGCCGGGGACAACGACTTTTTTCCGCCTGCTGTGTTTTGCACTTTACCAATTAGATCTTTTGGTTTATCTGCACTTGGTGCTGATGTACCATCTGGTGCTGGATTGGATCCGCCACGTGCGATGTTTTTGTTGCTACCGCCCATGTCGTTCTTACCGGCAACTATGCTTTTGGTATTAACACTAGCTACTTTACCTGCATTTGCTACGCCTTGACCTTCTGCTGTTTTGTTGATTTCAGCAACAGTCTCAACGTATTCACGCATAAGTTCTGCGGCAGTTCTTGGATGTCTGGATTTAACTTCAGTTATCTTGGACTCTTCGTAATCGTAATATTCATCTTCATCAGCTTCGGTGACTTCTTCGTCGTCGCTAGCAAAAGGATTTCCACCTTCTTCTTCGCTATCTTCTTCGCTATCTTCTGCATCATCAACTTCTTCGCCTTCTTCGTCACCGAAGTCAGGATCGTCGATTCCGTCGCTATGCTCTGACTCGCCTTCTTCATCAGCCATTAATTCATCAAATTCTGCTTTAAGTTCGTCCAAGGCATCTTCAAGATCCATAACTCGATCTTCAATCGCACCTTCGCCACCCATGTCGCCGCCCATGTCGTCACCACCGATTTCCATGCTGTCACCGGCATCGCCGAGTTCTGCATCTAAACCACCAGTTTGATCGTCTGAAGGGAACATTTCCTCTTCTTCTTCACCAATTTGTTCTTCGGCATTGATTTCATTGCCAAGTTCATCAAGTTGTGACTGATCTTGGTCCATCATATTTTCGTAAATCTGACGGCTACGATTTACAACGATATTGTGGAACACTTCACGTGCTTTATCTGTCTCGTCATTGAGAATATACTCAATTAGTTTTTCATAGTGGTTCATAAAGATTCCTTTTTAGGTTAGCATGACTATAGTGTGTATTTACTACGTAGATTAAAAAACCACCTCAAATAGGTGGTTTTTTAACATTTCTTTGCAAAATTATTACATTCCTGGTTGTGCCGGAGGTGCTCCATACTGGATTTTAACTTTCTGTATCTTTTGTTTATTCTCAATTGCCCGTAGTTCATTCATTAATCTAAGTTTGCTTATATGTGCCAGTGTGAGCCTGGTTTTTCTAGTATCTGTCAGCTTTAACGCCGTATTGTCTTGTTCAGCATCTATCCGTTGATCGTCTTGCTCAACGGAGTTGGATAGATCTGAAAACATTTCGTTTAATCTCATGATTAATTATTTATGCCAGTGGAGCTGGTTCTGGTGCCGGTGCACCTGGTGGTGCTCCAGGAACTGCACCAGCTTCAGGTGCTCCTGGCATACCTTCTGGAGGCATCATTGCATCTGCTGATCCCATGTCTGATTCAATTCCGCCAGGGGTAATACCCACGCCACGCAACCCCACGTCAGTTGTTCCTGGATCTGACTCATTGCCTTTTTCTTCAGCCCATAACTCATCATTTTCCAGCATCTCTTCTTCACTTAATCCTAGATATCTCTTGAGTAAGAATCGTTTGCTTAGATATGGCAATGGTTCTAGTTGTGCAAATACTGCGGCTCGTACCCCGTCAATCTCTGCTTGTTTGTTTTTACTAAAGTTTTGTGGTTCGTTAAACGACAGTTCAAATATTGAATTATCAATGTTTACTCCTCTCCAACGACAAAACATCTTAAATTCTGTATCCAATGTTTCAGCCAGCAATGTCTGTAAACGTATACAATACTGGTTAAATCGCCATTCCTGTATTAATGCTGTACCTACTTTACCATCAGTAACTGATTGCGATCCGTCTTCGGGGCCAGTAGGCAAATAGCTACTGGGTATGCGTAATCCGCGGAATAATTTATTGGTAAAGAAACGTAAATCGTCAATTTCTCCCAGGTTGGCGCCGCCAGGCAACACATCTACAGTACTGCCTTTGCCATCAGCACCCACTGGAAAGAAGTAATCTTCGTTCATGCTCATTGGATTGTATGTGGCATCCATCATATTAGTACCACCGCCACTCTGACTGGGTATACGACGTTGCCAAACTTCGTTCTTTACACGTTCTACAAATGCCATGGCCATGTGGCTGGGCATATTGCCCACATCAATCTTGAACATTCTGCGCTCTGGCGCACGTTGTACACGGTAGATGATAATGCTGTCTTCCAGCAATTCCTTCTGCTTAAATACTTTAAATATCTGTTCTAATATACTATTGCCAAACGGCCAATTGGCATCTAGCCCCTCAGTTAAACTCAAATGTACCACATGTTCTGCACCAATGACAGCTTCATTTTGTGCTGTACTAAACCGAGTTGACCCACTACTGCCTGTGGATGAAGTCGGTTGATACAGTCCACCACTGCTGGTATTTGGCTGTGTAGTATGTAGATCGCTTGTGGTTTTTTGCGTAGCAGTTAAATTTTCAAAATTTGGATGTAAGTCTTTAATGACATATTGCTCAGGTTCTTTGCCCTTGCTTTCATTTACAATAACTTTAGTCACTTTACCTGGCTCAACCCAGTACAACTCAAATGTTTCTGGATCTCTAAGAAAAACTTGATCGCCATACTTGAGTGAGTTACGGAATAATTTAAATATACGCTTGTTCCATTTGTTCAAGCTGATCCAGGCCAACATTTGTTCTTTTAGTATGTTAACTTCTCTATCTGTAGGACGGCCTTTAAATTGTAGATCAAAAGCCGCACCATCGTTGGTGGCTTTTTGTGTGCAAAACTCTGCAATTACATCTAACGCAGAATTTACTTCTGAATCTAAATCCATTTGTTCGTATTGATTATAACGATCCAAACGATTGGGATGACCAGTATATACTTCTGGTAATTGATGTTGGTAATTGCGGTAGGCAAAGTCTGGTCGCTGGTTAGCATTAGTTAGCGGGCTAACATTGTTTATTTCTACTACCTTAAAATGCTTTTTCCAGCTCATGACTGATCCTCTGTGTTGTATAATCTATTTATAGACATACGGAATAGCCAGTCTGGTTTTAACCTGGCATTCTTTTCCAAAGATCAATCACTGCGTTGCGTGGGACCACTGCTTTTTTAGTAATCTTAATTGATTGTTTGGCTTTTTGTTCTGTCAATACACGTTTAATCAATGGTCTAGTATTGCTTTCTGTCAATGGTTTAGTTTCAACCTTGGTTTTCTCAACAAAGTTTTCAAACATGTTAAATGCATTTTTAGCACGTTTGGTTAAACGTGACTCTGCTTGAGGGATACGTTTAGCCATGGCAGTATATGTAGGAGCACTTTCTTTAACTGGAGGGCGTGTTCTAGACTTGGCTTTATCACTGGTACGTTTTTTTGATGCTACTTTGGGTTTACCAAAAGAGTCATCTAACCGTTTACGTATATATTGTACATATACTGGTTGTACTATATTATCGAGTTTACGCAGGCTACGCACTAAATCGTCAATATCTTGATCCATTTCTCTCTTTACTTCGGCTACTTGGGTAGTGGTTGTTGCTTTTTCACCTGCTGGTATTGTGGTTGCACCTGCGGCTGCATCTGTTGCTGTTCCACCTGCACCTGCTGGTGCACCTGCGGCTGCATTTGTTGCTGTTCCACCTGCACCTGCTGGTGCACCTGCGGCTGCGGCTGCATCTGTTGCTGTTCCACCTGCACCTGCTGAAGTATCAGTATTACCTGGGCTAGCTGGAGTTGCGGCTGTATCTGTTGGTGCTGGTACTGCCGCTGCGGCCGTTATTGCTTGCGGTACTGGTAACTTAGACTGTTTGAACACATCTGAAATTACATTTGCTGGAACTCCTTCACCTTGCAGGAACATTGCAATTTCATCTGATTCAGTTTTTTTACCTTTTACATGCCAATTCATTTTTAATTTTTCAGCAGTAATTTTTGTTGTAAACTGATGTCCGATGTTTTTAGCACCTGCCCAGGCCTTGCCTAACCAATTGGCAGCTTTCCTAAACATACCAGGTTTTTCTGGCTGCGGTGTTCCAGAGCCACCAGGCA
>ENA-OSIY01001601-OSIY01001601.1-marine-metagenome-genome-assembly--contig:-NODE-1601-length-12037-cov-8.398244_pt1 | contig 12037 bp, 23 predicted proteins | sample MGYA00237884_ERZ534233 | MGnify/ENA primary metagenome ERZ534233 (study PRJEB26412, sample SAMN06343840) | marine metagenome | isolation source: estuarine water | place: USA: Columbia River Estuary... | reverse complement strand
ATGTTATTTATGCTGCGCTGCAATAAAACACAGAAGAAACCATAATATATTTCTCTCAAATTATCTATAAATATTATTATGTCAGCATCAAGAGAATATGCCAAGTTTAAAAGAGAATTTGTTGGACCCATACTAACAAGAAAGCAACGGATTGCTCTTATGCCGAGTATGCCTGCCGATAAGCCGTTGTATGTAAGGGGATTGAGGACTTCGGCAAGACAACAACGGATTGCTCTTATGCCGAGTATGCCTGCAGAAAAGCTGTCACATGTTTCAAAGTATAAATTAATTCCTCTTGAAGACTTATCTCCAGAAGATAGGAAGCGAGCACTGTGGTCGGCGTATATTGTAGAACGTCGTAAAAAACGAGATAAATCTATGCCACCCTGGGCCAATAAGAAAGTTATCAACGCTATATATTTGATAGCCAGCCAACTCACTATAGAGACCGGAATCAAACATGAAGTGGATCATGTTATACCATCCAATCATGAATTAATTTGCGGCCTTCATGTTGAAACTAATTTACAAATATTAACCGAGGCAGAAAATATTGCTAAATCAAATTCATTTGATGTATAATTTTGTATAGCACATTTTACTATAATACTTTACTGCAATAAATAACAACATGTCCAATATGCGAAAACTCATTGATGTAATATCCGGTAAAACCGCCGACATTGATCCAATCAAACCCAACTCGGGTCCTGTTCCTTTAGGTACCAGGCCCAAGCGCCCAGCAGTGCCAAAAACCACAAATAATTTACAAACGCCGCGCAATAAACGTTGACTAATTGCGTTGACTAACATATAATAGATACATGCGTAAAGGGTGTTTTGTTGGACTCTAGCATAATGGTTAGTGCCGCAAACTCATAATTTGTAAAGTTCCGGTTCGAGTCCGGAGGGTCCAACAAAGCATCGTTTCATGAAACAATTAGATACATTGCGAGTATGGTGAAATAGGTAGACACGAAAATGTCCTATTTGTTTGTGTTTAGTATAAATACAATATGAAAGATATTAACGAATTTATCAAACTTCCTAGAGAAGACCGCAGAGCACACTTAAACTTAGAAGAACCTTGTTGTGAGCGTGGAGGCAACTCCACTAACCATAAAGGTGTGTTAGCACAGTATTTAGATACTACTATTCCTAGCGGACGCATATTGTTATGCCATGCTTGTAATAATAGTAAATGTAGTAACCCTAAACATTTATATTGGGGTACAGACTACGATAACATTATTATTGACGGAACTAATTTCCAAACTCATAAAAGTCCATGGGATAGAAGAGTTGAAAAGTATGGTTACGAGAAAGCATCTGCTATGAACAGCAGGGTAAGCAATACTAATGGTGCTGGCAATAAAGGTAAACCTAAGTCAGAAGAACACAAGAAAAAGATTGCGGAAGCAATTAAAAGAAAGTATAATAAGTTATAAACAAACTTAGCCCGGGTGATGAAATGGTATACATAGAAGACTTAAAATCTTCCGCTCGAAAGGGCATGCCGGTTCGAGTCCGGCTCCGGGCACCATGTTATTTTGTTCCAGTATCAACTTTGTTTAGTTTATTAAATGCCCAACTGCGTTCACCGCATTGCCAACAATGATTACATCGTCCCACAGTTCTTTCTGTACACGAATGGGTGAGATCAATAAGATCGGTTTGCCCTTCATCATACATAATTTGAAGAATTTGGTCTTTATACATCTTGACAAATGGCAACATAAGGTTAGTAGGTCCGTGCATCAGCCTTATAGGATGACGACCGTCTTGTAATTCTAAAGGAACTGCGTTAAGAGCACAGAATACGATCTGTATATTTTTATAAAACTTTTGAATATCAGTATATCCACTTCGACCCTGTTTTGAGTGATGTAAAGTTGGATCACCTACTTTAATCGTGTGTGGAATTGTTAAGTTAAATTTATTATTAAAATAATCAATGAGCGGATCAGCATATAAGTATGCGCCGTCAACTTTGGGAATAGTAAACGGTTGGAGTCTTATTTTTGGTTCCTCTTTAATTAACAGATAGAACAATATAGCACTATCAATACCGCCACTAAGCATTATGCCATACTGTGTATCTACAGAGATGTTAAAGTTCATAACAATATTTAGTATTTAAAATTGGGCCCCTAGCTCATGATGGTTAGAGCAGCGGACTCATAATCCGTTGGTGCCGTGTTCGACTCACGGGGGGCCCACCAATTTTGTTTTAAGAAGGTTGACAAGATATAAATATCCTGCTACAATGTATTTTATTATGCCCCGGTGGTGGAATGGTTTACACAGCGGTCTTAGAAGCCGTCCCCGAAAGGGTTGCGAGTTCGAGTCTCGCCTGGGGCACCACAATTTTTTAACTAAGGCAATTATGACAAAAAAACTAGAACGAACAATAAACGACATTGAAAAATGTGTTAAGAATGTTGGTGGTGATAGATTTGATTTGGTGCGGATTGCGTCAGCTCGTACCCGAGAATTAAAGCGTGGAGCAATGCCGTTAGTGGAAAACAACAACGGTAGTACTGCGGCAGTATTGGCCTTAAAAGAAATTGAAGAAGGCAAAATTGGTAAAGAGTATTTAAGGAAGATTAGATGAGTAAAGGTTCGAGGCCTCGTCCAAAAAGTGTGGATGGGAAAACTTTTGATAATAATTTTGAAAGTATCTTTGGGAAACATGTTCCAACATATATGAAGAAACTAATTCCAGATGCTCCAGTAGAAGATAATACAGGTGTAAGTAAGAATGAGTATCAAGATATATTGAGCACCGAAGATACAATACTAGATGCTTCTAAAGATTTAGAATATAAATTAGGATCTAAATATATGTAAAAGATTATGCCCCTTTAGTATAATGGTAATACAATGGTTTTGTAATCCGTTGATGGCAGTTCGATTCTGTCAAGGGGCACCAGAATAACCCGGTTTACTCTTTGCCGTGAATAAAAGAGCGTCCCTGTAACGATAGACCAGGGGGTACACTAGAACTTGACCTCACAGTCCCCATTTAAGGGATACTGGAAACTGTCTAGGGTGTGGTCTAACACCATCCCATAAGAATAAATGTTATGGACAGGGTAACAACTCAGTCACCGGGCTTCTGTGGTGGAAGTGGCAGTGACACTTTTTAAAAGCATTTAACCTAGATGTAGTCTGGGTATTGGGAACGGCCACCCTCTAGGAAAACGGCATGGATGTATTTGATTAAAGAGTGCGGGATTCGTTTAATGGTAGGACCTTAGATTTCCAATCTAAAGACAACAGTTCGATTCTGTTATCCCGCTCCATATTTTGCCTCGGTAGTTTAATGGTAGAACGCCATCCTTACACGGTGGATACGGGAGTTCAATTCTCCAACGAGGTACCAAACATAAAGGAAAGTATTGTATGTCAAAATCAGAAGATGTAATAAATCGTGCATACAGAAATATTCCTAAAGAAATTGCAGGATTCAATATGAATCTTGATGGTTTCCCTTTTAGAGGTATTAAATACTATTTGTTGTTAATGAAACGAAAAATTTACAAGATAATGCGGGTATAGTACAGTTGGTAGTACATTTGCTTGCCAAGCAAAAGGTCATCGGTTCAAACCCGATTACCCGCTCCAAATAATTTATAATATGGCACATCAACAACAATTTGATTTTATTCAACAATTGAAAATAAAATACCCAACTCAATTCTCTAATAAAAAAGTATTAGAAGTGGGTAGTCTTAATATTAACGGTTCAATAAGAATATTTTTTACTGAATGTGATTATTTAGGAATTGATGTAGGTTCAGGAGTAGATGTTGATTTAGTATGTGAAGGTCAAAAGTTAACTCAGCCAGCTGAAACATATGATACAGTTGGTAGTTGTGAATGTTTTGAACATAACCCCTATTGGGTAGAGACATTTAACAATATGTACAGAATGACTAAACAAAAAGGTTTAGTGTTTATGTCCTGTGCTACAACAGGTAGAGCCGAACACGGTACTACTCGTACTAGCCCACAAGATAGTCCATTAACAGTTACAAATGGTTGGGAATATTACAAAAACTTAACCGAACAAGATTTTAGAAAACACATTGATATTGACAGTATGTTTAATGAATATGAATTTGTAGTGGGTGCGCCGCACCCCGATTTATATTTTTATGGCATCAAAAAGGAGATAGTATGATTGAATCTAGAGCAAGATATTCTAGCCAAGAGGCTGTTGACATGATTGGTAATCGTTTTGAAATGGTTCTAATTGCAACCGCGAGGGTTAGGGAACTCAAGCGAGGATACAGGACTAAATTAGACAAACCCACTAAGGCAGGACCTACAGTCATTGCACTCATGGAAATTGAAAGGGGCCTAGTTGGCCGAGAATACCTTAAACAAGTACGCTAATAATTTTAGGGATGAATACAGCATTTAACCACTTACTTAATTGCATAGAAAGCGGTCGTAGGACAGTAGCAATACTTCTAGGTAACTAGACGCAGAAGGAATGTATGACAGATTGGAAAGACAATCTATGTGTTCACTACAGAAAGCCGAGTGTGAATAGTCAACATGAATTGTTGATAGGGTCTGAGTGTTATAATTGGTCAGACCAGAAAATAAATAAATTGGCACAATCATCCCGTTTACCCAAAATGTATTTATAACAACAAGAAACTAAGCTATAATAAACGCTTAGACAATGAGATTTAGGATCGGTTCAGCAACACCATAAAACTATGGAATGATGATCAGCGATAACTTCAAGACTATCAAAGGTGAGTTTGGATTTCTCACTTGAAACAAAAAGTACAAAACGATCCTGTTAAATTTAGGTTAACATCCGCAACAATAATTTGGCGTCTGCTAGGACATTAAACTAGTATTAACCTGTTAAAAACTAAGAAAGGAAACAGTATGCAATTCGCAACAGCAATCGGTAATCAAGAAGCCCGTACTACAAACGGTATGAAGGCTCGTCAGTCAACAGCTAACGCCTGTGTTGACCTGTTCTACAACATCGGCGCAAGTCGTGGTAAGAACATCATCCCTCAATTCACCGCAGCTTACGTTGAGAATGCCGATCTGGCATTGCGTATTGTTCAATGGGCACGTGATGTCCGCGGTGGTGCTGGTGAACGGGAAATCTTCCGTCAAGTGTTGACTCACTTGGAAAAGACTAACCCAGCTGATGCTGCTCGTCTTATCACTAAGGTTCCTGAACTTGGTAGGTTTGATGACTTGCTAGTTTTTGAATCTAAGGAAATGAAGGCTACTGCATACGCATTACTAGGCAACTACTTGCGTCAACAGAATGGTCTTGCTGCTAAGTGGACTCCGCGTAAGGGCAAGATTGCGGCTGAAATTCGTGAATTCTTCGGTATGAGCCCAAAGCAATATCGTAAGACTTTGGTTGGTATGACAACCGTTGTTGAATCACAAATGTGTGCAAATGACTGGGATAACATCAACTACAGTCACGTTCCAAGTGTAGCGCATAGTCGTTACAAGAAGGCTTTCGGTCGTCACGGTACAACTTATGCTGAGTACATCACTAAGTTGGTTAAGGGCGAAGCAGGTGTGAAGATCAATGCTAACGCAATCTTCCCGCATGATGTACTGAAGGGTCGTATCGGCGGATACGGTACAACTAAGTGGTCTGCTACTGAATTGGGTGCTATTGAAGCACAATGGGCCGCATTGCCTAACTATGTTGGTGACGCTAGCGTATTGCCTCTAGTTGACGTTAGTGGCTCTATGACTAGCAAGGCAGGCAAAAAGGGTGACACCACTTGTTTGGAAATTGCAGTCTCATTGGGATTGTACTTTGCTGACAAGAACAAGGGTAAGTTCAAGGACTGCTTCTTGACTTTCAGCGACAATACTAAGTTGGTGAACCTTAAGGGTTCTATCAACCAAAAGATTGATCAAATGATCAGTTCAGATTGGGAAATGAGTACAAACCTACATGGTGCGTTCAATCAAATCCTTAGCACTGCGGTTAAGAACAAGGTATCACAAGCAGAAATGCCTGAGACACTGATGATTTTCTCTGACATGCAATTTAACGTTTGCGTTAAGTATGATGACAGTGCAATGGAAATGATCGCACGTAAGTACAGTGAAGCAGGATACGAATTGCCTAAGGTAGTTTTCTGGAACTTGAATGCTAGCGGAAACGCTCCAGTTGAGTTTGACAAGAGTGGAACCGCTCTTGTATCAGGATTCTCACCAGCGATTGCTGCTAGTGTATTGGGTGCAGACCCAGACGCATTCTCGCCTGAAGCAATCATGCTTAAGGCCGTGATGACCAGTCGCTACGATTTAGTGTAAGCTAAATAGAGTAACACGGCAGATACCTCTGCAAAAGTACGTATCTGTTCTCTAAAATACCCGGCGCGCCGGGTATTTCCATATGTTGACAATAAATGAAAAGTCTGCTACAATAGTTTTATTGAAAAGAATAATTTTAGAATTCACCGCAAAATGGCAAGAACATGATTGGTGTATAGAATATATAAGGAATATAAAATGAAAACATGGATAACCTCCGATACACATTGGGGGCACCAAAATATTATGAAGTTCTGCCCGGTATCACGGGCAAGATTTCGTAATGATGTTGCTTACATGAACGAAGCCATGGTCAAGGAATGGAACGATTTAATTGAACCTACAGACCTTGTTTATATTTTGGGTGATGTGGCATTCTTGCCTGCTCAAAAGGCAGCTGAATACATGAACCGTTGTAACGGTACTAAAATTTTAGTTGAAGGTAATCATGACCGTAAAGCATTGACTGATCCTACATTCCGCAAGTGTTTTGAAGAAGTACACAAGTATTTGGACATCAACTACAATGGAACTAAAGTTGTGATGTTTCATTACCCTATTGCAGAATGGGACCAGATGCACCGCGGTGCTGTACATTTTCACGGTCACCTGCATGGTGGCGAAAGTGGAATGGAAAAGTTTCGCTGTCGTGATATGGGAATAGATGCTACTGGTATGATTGCAATTAGTATGGAAGATGCTATCAAAGACGCAATGAAGGGTGAAATTAAAGGACATCATGATAAAAACTAAATTAAATATGAACGAGGAATTTGACCGATTTGAGGAACACATGGCAAATGATGAAAGTCACTTGCCCGTAGAACAACAAAGTCTAGTATTTCGTTTGCGTAAGCGGGCAGAGATTCGCAGACAGATTCAAGGCCGCAAAAGTGTAACTGAAGGTAAACCAGATCGTATTGCTGACCTGTTAGAAGAAGCAGCAAACGAGATTGATAAATTAAAGAATAGGTGATATAATGTTTATTCAGAATTGTGCTGCAACTGATATCAGTAGCGGCATGTGGTATAATGATCCGGGACCGAATAGTATGTTAATTAGCATTACTGATCCAGCAGGTTGGAAGCCCGAAGCCAAACACAACTTCAAAGAGCGACACAATTTTGAGTTCCTTGACATTGAAGCCAATGACTATTCAATGGAAGAAGATTGGAAAGTTAGTGATGCACAGGCAATTGAACTTGTTCGTTTGCTACAACATGCAAAGGACAATGACATGAATGTTATTGTACATTGCACTGCTGGAATTTGTCGTAGTGGAGCCGTGACCGAAGTTGGCGTTATGATGGGCTTTGAGGATACTCATGCAGTACGTCAGCCTAACTTAATGGTCAAGCACAAGATGATGAAGGTTCTTGGATGGACCTATGATGCTAATGAAAAGAGTGAGCCAAATAACTGGCGCGGTATGAAATTTGGTTGGGAAAAAGATATTTAATATGCCTAAATGTTATCAATTAATTGGAGTACCCGGCTCAGGTAAAAGCACTTGGGTTGCTCATCAAGAGTGGGCAGATAAGTGTGCATATATTTCTACAGATACATGGGTAGAAATATATGCACGAGATATGGGAAAGACTTATAACGAAGTATTCAACGAATATATGCCTATTGCAATTGAACTAATGGTTGATGAAGTTGTAGTAGCACGAGAAGCTAGCCGTGATATAATTTGGGATCAAACTTCTACAACAGTTAAAAGCCGTAAGAAGAAGTTTAATATGTTGCCTGACTATGAACATATCGCTGTGGTGTTTCGTACTCCTAAAAGTGAAGAACTAGCAAAGCGGTTAGCAAGTCGCCCTGGTAAGAACATTCCCGAGTATGTTGTACGTACTATGATTGATGGATGGGAAGAGCCCACACATGAAGAAGGGTTTATTGAAATCATGTATGCATAATCATATGTAAATCAAAATAGGACCTTCGGGTCCTATTTTTTTGGATAAAATTTGTGTTTTTATAATATACGTATAAATAGCAGTATCATGTTTCAATTTATCACAGACCTTTCACACACATTATTAAGTTTTATAAAAGACGATCCTGTTCGTCCTGAAATATCTACTGATTTTAGAGTTAGCGACGGCAGGGTTGTTGCTGCACTAACTGATGAAGAACATCAACCAGAGGCAATGGTATGTGTTAGCTTTCATGACTTTGTTCCCGAAAGAATAGAAGATTTAAAGAAAACTGCTCAAGTGCCCACAACGGCTATATTTTATACTATTTGGAGTTACAAAAGCGGCAAAGGTGCAGAATTGCTTATACAAGCTGTAAAGGGAATTAAAGCACAATATCCTAGCGTTACTAGATTTGTGACACTAAGTCCTAAAACTAATTTGGCCCGTCGTTTTCATTTAAAGAACGGGGCTATCGTTTTCAGAGAAAACATAGATACTACCAATTATGAGTATATTTCAGAATCCCCCGAAAAATTTTCGGCTACTCCGTTGTAAAAATACAACACTACAAATTGCTCAAAAAATAAGCATTTCATATAGCAAAATTCAATTTCATCCCGTAAATTGTTTATTTTGTGAGTAATTACTAACTTGACATTAAATGGTTTTCAGTATATAATACACTTATGAACTTGAAAATCACCCGCAAACGTAGAACTGATCGTAATCAAGTGTTATACTTTATACAAGATAATGTGACACTTGAATCCTACATTGGTTTGACTGCTGTATCTTTCGCAGGAAATGTGCGTAAGACATTGAACCGTCGTATGCAAAAGCATATGCAACGGGCATTGACTGAGCAGAAGAATTGGGGTTTGTCTTGTGCATTGCGTGAGCGTGGCGCCGAGCGTTTTATATTCGGGGTGATTGAGATTGTGCGTGGCAAGCGTCCTGCTCATGCTCGTGAAACAGAATTGATTAACACATTGCAACCAGCATTGAACACTTTCGGAATTAAAGAATGAATTTCTTTTTGGGATTAGCATTAGGTTATAGCTTGGGTATTTTATCTTGGGTATTTTATCTTGGGTATTTTATACATAGCATATCGTTTTAACATAGATAAAAGGACGTATACAGAATGAATCACGCCGCAATAATAGAAGAGGATATTATGACAATTACACCAGCCAATGGTGTCACTGGACATTTACTACGTACAGGCCATGATGTGATATTTCGGGTGTATAGTGAGAATCACCAATTCACAGACTACGATTTGACACACAGTGATTTGTGTGTTACAATCACGGATGAAGATGCAGCCTTTTATTCTGAACTAAAGAGTGATAGATTGGATCATAGCCCACAAACCTTAGGAATTAAAAATGACTGATAGATTTGATTTAGAACAACAAATATTGGACTGCTGGAAGATCACTGATGAGATTCTCATGATGGAAACTCAAGGTGCTAATGTAGCAGATATGACCAGTTTAGCAGGTGTATATGAATTCAAATTCAAACAACTTTGGGCAACTTTTGAAGCCATGATTGCCGACAGACAGTTTATTTAAAGATTACTCATAATTAGGAGACTCAGATGAAAAAATTATTAACAATAATATTGGCCCTTCCGTTGTCAGTGACAGCACAAGACCTCTATATAGTAAACGTACAACCTAGATTTGTTACGGTGCAACAACAACAATGTCAAATACAAGAAATTCACCGAGAAAGTAGTTCTGGATCTGGAACTATTGGAGCCGTGGCCGGCGGCTTGCTGGGAAGTACACTGGGAAGCAATCGTAATGACCAGTTGGCAGGAACTGTTATCGGAGCATTGATAGGCGGTGCTATTGGTAATGAAGTTGGTCGTGAACCGGCTAGAATAGAACAAAGACAAGTGTGTAGATACATTCCTGTACAAGTTCAACAAGGTGAAATAGTTACATTTAGCTATCGCGGGCGAGTGTTTACACAAACATTTAATAATTAATATTAGAGAACATTTTTACGGAGAAGAACTATGATTTTAGAAGATTTAGAATATATTTTTAAGCCGCAAATTAATGAAAGAACAAATAATTTGTATCTCTTAGTGTTTGACAAACCTGAACATGCAGAAATCGTTAAACATCCTGCTGACCAGTTGGAGAGTTTGTTGCTCTTTTTGGAAAATGACAGTTTACAATATGCAGGCAATTACAGGCAAATGCCAAGATTCAAAAAGTCATTTATACAATGAACAAACATATTTTTGAATTTGATAAGCAGGCGCAAGAATATGCGGCAATGGAACTCGCTACTGTTAATACCGGCGGTGTGGCAGAATTCAATCGTCTGTATAGAAACAAGTTCGCCAAATTGATTGTCAAAAAATGTATAGATTTAAGTCAAAGGTTTGGTGAATCGGGTGATGGTTATACTATTGCATATGTAATCTCAGAACACTTTGGAGTTAAAAAATGATTTTTGATTTTTTTAAAAAGTCTAGCAATGTGGTTCCGTTTCCCACTCCCTATACAGAGCCTCCTTCCGCAGAGTCAGAGAAAATGTATAGTATCGGTGTAACTACTGATAATAAAATTACTCTCACTATGGGGTACACCACCTTTACAATGACTAAACGAGATTGCACTAATTTGATTGAACAACTAGAACTGTTTAAGAACCAATTGAGAGAAGACGAATGAAATTAAAAATTTGTGGATTAACATACACTGTCTTGTATAAGACACCAGAAGAAATGCAAGGAACTATTGGTCTTGCACGATTCAATGACCAAGAGATTTGGATTGGTAATCAATTTAGTGAACAAACTAAAAAGATTGCATTGTGGCATGAAGTGTTGCATATCCTAAGTGATGCTTATAATCTAAAAATGACTGAAGAACAGGTTAAGTTTCAAACTCATGCATTGATTGCATTCGTAGAAGATAATCAACTTATATAATTTGACCAAACTTCTTGTTTTATATCCTAAAATGATATATAATAGTAGAATATTATAAGGAGAACGATCATCGCACAACATACACACTACTGGAGTTGCAGTCCTTTTGCAGATTGGATCCGCGGCACTAAAAAACTCGGTGCTGGTACTAGTGAAGAATGGGATGACTGGACAACTCGGGCTCAAATAAAACATAATTTTCGCTACTGGTTAGCTGAGGAAGCACTTGGACATATCCAAGATTTTGTAACATGGCCTATAAGGACTCTTTATGATATCAAATACTACATTAACAACCGTTGGGTTACTCGTACTAATAGTCTTACCGCTCATCCCCGGGATATTAAGCCGGGTCAATGGCAGGACGTGGGGAACCGCTTTTTGCCTTGCTTATTCAATGAGTTGGTGGATTTTGTTGAGATAGAAACTGCATGGAGCCACATTGCTTGGGGTAGTAAAGAAGATCGTGCTAAATATAATCCTCCATTCTATGCTACAGGTTGGTTTCGTTGGAGAACATGGCGTTGCCCTCAAGCCGGACTAGATCATCTTGATTGGGCAATGACACTTACTAATGTAGAATGGTTAGGCGAAGATAAAAAAGGTGAGGCAGTGCCAACCAGTCAGGCAATTTCAGCAAAAGAAATCAAAGAACTTTATATATGGTGGACTACAGTGTATCAGAATCGTCCAGATCCTATGGATGCAAGTGGTTGGAGTGATCACTGTGAAGCTATGCGTGTGAAATATCCCGGCAGTTTCTTTTCCAGTTTAAACAGTAAAGATCCAGAAGATAAAAAAGCCAGTGATAAAGCGCATAAACTT
>ENA-OSIY01001600-OSIY01001600.1-marine-metagenome-genome-assembly--contig:-NODE-1600-length-12043-cov-26.636136_pt1 | contig 12043 bp, 7 predicted proteins | sample MGYA00237884_ERZ534233 | MGnify/ENA primary metagenome ERZ534233 (study PRJEB26412, sample SAMN06343840) | marine metagenome | isolation source: estuarine water | place: USA: Columbia River Estuary... | reverse complement strand
TCACCTATTGTTGTAAGTGAACCTGTTATTTGAACTGAACCTGTAAATTCATGTGTATCATTTCCAAAATCACCAAATCTATTAGAACCACTACTGAATATAACTGATGCGGTTTCATTAATAGTGGTTAAATTAACAATAGTTAAATCCGTAATAGTAGTTCCACTTAATTGAGATGAACCCGAAATTATTCCTGCTGGGATTGATGAAATATCTACATATATTACTTGAGAACTACCACTAACTACGCCAGTTGGTAATAATGGAGTTACTTGAGAACTACCACTAACAATTCCACTTCCTCCTAATATTTGTGAACTACCACTAACTACGCCAGTTGGTAATAATGGAGTTACTTGAGAACTACCACTAACAATTCCAGCTGGGATAGCACTAATATCTGCATATGTTATTTGAGAACTTCCACTTACCAACCCACTTCCACCAAATATTTGAGAACTTCCACTAACAATTCCTCTACCATTTGTTTCGTAAGATGAAGTTGCACTATTTAAATTTGATATATGAGAATCAATCGAAGCTGTATAAATAGCAAGAGTTGAATTCTTTGTATCTTGCGAAGATGTATATGAATTTAATGAGGTTAATGGAATTAATCTAGCATCAACACCATTTGTGAAATGCGTAGAACCAGTATCTAATGTAAGAGTGGCTGTTCCAAATTCAGCACCACCACTTAAACCATTACCCGCAACTACTGCAGTAATATCACCTGCTCCAGCCAATACCATTGCATCATCTACATATTCTTTAATAGCAAATGCGTTTCCTAATGTATTTGGATTACCATCTGCTATTGAAGATGATACATTATAAAATGCTGCCGTACCTAATGATGCTAACGGATTTGCACCCAATAAAGTAGCAAAAGAAGCCGATGGTGCATATCTTAAATCATATGAACTAGTCAATTGTTGCGAACCACTAACTACACCGGTTGGTAATAATGATGGTATTTGTGAAGAACCACTAACTATGCCCGCCGGGATTGATGTTAACGAGGTATATACTACTTGTGATGAACCACTAACTACACCCGTTGGTAATAATGGAGTTACTTGGGAACTACCACTAACAATACCTACGGAAATTGATGATATATCACTATATGTTATTTGAGAACTACCGCTAACTACACCTGTTGGTAATAATGGAGCTACTTGAGATGAACCCGATATAATTCCTCTACCATTTGTTTCGTAAGATGAAGTTGCATTAATTAAAGATGCGGTTACATTTGATAATGTATCCCATTTATCATTAATTGAACCACTATATGTTTGTAATGTTAAATTCTTAGTATCTTGTGAAGATGTGTAAAAATTTAGTGAATTTATTCTATCATCAACTGATTGTGAATATGTTGAAAAATTAGTTACATCATTTAAATTTATTTGAATTGATGATGATATAACACCTTCTACATTTAATCTTGTTTTAATACCACTTACATAATTTGTAGTTGAAGTTAAATCAATTTGTGATGAACCTGAAACTACACTATCACCTTCAGCTAAAAGTATTTTAGATTCAGCACCTAATTTACCACTTTTCCAATAATCATTTGTAGAATCCCAAAGTAAAGAACCTGATATCGTTGATGCTGCAGTTGGGTCTTTAACTAATAAACCACCATTTGCTACACCAGTACCATTTAATTCGATGATGTTATCACCTAATTGAATTGTAGTTGAATCTAATGTAGTTTGTGTTCCTTTAACAACTAAGTTTCCTAAAATTGTTACAGATGAACCAGTTAATTCAATTGCAGTTTTTAATGATTGAGTATATGATAAAACTGATGCGGTTACATTTAATAATGTTTCCCATTTAGTATCAATTGAAGCAGTATAAATTGCTAAAGTTGAATTCTTAATTGATTGAGACCATAAAGTATCATCAACCGAACTACTTTTTAGTTCTAAATTATTTAATCTACCATTAACACTTTCAGTATAAATTCCAAGTGTTGAATTCTTAGTATCTTGTGATTGTGTATAAGAATTTAATGAAGCCGTTGCTGATAAAATTGATGCAGTTACATTTAATAATGTTTCCCATTTAGTATCAATCGAACCAGTATAATTTGCAAGAGTACTATTTTTAGTATCTTGTGATTGTGTATAAGAATTTAATGAAGCCGTTGCAGATAAAATCGATCCGGTTACATTTAATAATGTTTCCCATTTAGTATCAATTGAAGCAGTATAATTTCCTAAAGTTGTGTTTTTAGTATCTAAACTTGCAGTGTATATTTCTAATGTAGAATTTTTAGTATCTAAACTTGCAGTGTATATAGCAAGAGTACTATTCTTAGTATTTTGGGATGAGGTATACTCATTTAATGAAGAAGTACTTACACTAACTGCAACAAATTTACTATCTACTGATGTAGTGTAATTTGCTAAAGTTAAATTTTTATCATTAATACTTCCCGTATAAGATGCAAATGATGTATCGGATGATGATAAAATACCACTTCCTGGTACTAATATACTATCTATTGATGCAGAAACTGCATATAAATTTTTCCATTTTTTATTTGAAGCACCTAAATCAAAAGCGTTAGTATCATTTGGTATAATCGATGAACTTAAATCTGCAGTAATTACAACATTGTCAGTATTAGCATTACCAAACGTAATCAATGTACCACCAAAAGTTATATTTTCTGCTACAGTTAAATTACCTGTTAAAGTTATACTTGATGCAGAAATATCACCAACTAAATTTATGTTACCATATGCGGGTGCACCTAATGGTAATAATGTATATGTACTTGAACCACTTCCAAATTGGATTGAACCCGAACTTTGATGTAAATATAATTCACTCTCATCTAATGATGGAGATGCATTAGATGTGCCTCTTCGTAGTTTTAATATTGCAGCCATTAATTGAGATTTCCTATTTTATTTCCTATAAATATAGATATTTAATAAAATGTAAGTGAGATATAATAGTTATACCACCTATATAAGTATTGAAAAATAAAAAGATAAAAAAAATCCCCCACTATTGTGAGGGATTTTGATTTTTTATTTATTCCGTATTAGAAAGTTCCACCATCTAATTCGTTTGAAGCAATGAATGATGAACCATTCCATTGAATCAAATCACCAGCGTTTGATGGAGTTACTGAAATCAACTTCTTAGAACCATTCGATACTACGAATGAGTTAGCAGTTAATCCGGTAATTACCAAATCAGTTCCGATAGTTACTTTAACAGCATCATCAGAAATTTGAGAATTTACAAATAATCCACTTGCTCCTACTACTTGAACTGAACCTGATGTTGGAGTTGCACTGAATCTAGCAAGTTCTTTTTCAGAACCTAACGCTCCAGCTTTCCAATAATCAGATGTAGAATCCCAAAGTAAAGAACCAGATGCAGTGTTTGGATTAGTAGCATCTTTTACTAATAAACCACCATTTGCTGCTCCACTTCCGTTTAATTCAAGAACGTTATCACCGATTTGTACGGTCGTAGAATCAACTGTTGTAGTTGTACCTTGAACATATAAGTTACCAGCGATTGTTACTGAATCTGCGGTTGAATTACCTAAGTAAACATTACCATTTGCAGTTAATGAACCGGAGATAGTTACGTTATCAGGTAAACCAATAGTTACTGTCCCGCCTGAACCTAAAGTTACTGAACCACCTGTGATTTCAATTTCATTAGCTGTTCCTTGTACGGTCAATGAAGTATTACCTTCTACTGCAGTACCAGATGTTGAACCATAATCCACTTTTAATGAATTATCACCACCATCTAAAGAAAGACCAGTTCCTGCAACATCAGCATTTAAAGTTGCAGCGTTTACACCACCTGCTTTAATTGCTACATTACCAGAAGTTACACCGAAATTAGTAGCATCAAATGAAGCAACACCCTTTGCAGATGTACTTGCATTATCAGCTGTAATTGTAATTGTATTAGCTGATACTGCTGCAGATATTGAATTTGAACCCGTTACTAATAACGCTTCAGTTTTCAAATTAAGTGTATCATTACCAGTAGAACCACTAAATGCTAACGTAGATGCAATACCTGTTAATGCAGAACCATCTCCTGAGAATGTTCCAAAATGTGAACCACTAAATGAACCACTTGCAGATACATTTGTTAATGTTGCAAGATTGATTGTAGTTGAATTCAATTGTGAAGAACCAGAAACGATTCCTGTAGGGATTGAAGATATATTTGCGTATGTAATTTGAGATGAACCAGAAACTACTGTATCCGCGTTTAATTTAGCTTTAACGTTTTCATCAAAATTAGTAATTGAATCTGCGTTTACTTGTGCAGAACTACTAAATAATCCACTTCCACCTAATATTTGAGATGAACCAGAAACTATACCATTTGTAGCGTTAATTGCTCCGTATACGTTAGTTGCGTAAACATTTGCGAATAATCTGCTAGCAGAACCTAAACTACGAACATTAGAACCAGAAGGTATAATATCTGAAGTTAAATCTGCTGCAAATGATACTGTATCAGTTGTAGCATCACCAATTGTGATATTACCACCTAAAGTTAAATTACCATCAATTTTAGCGTTTCCTGTGATATTCAAAGATGAACCTGAAATACCAGCAAGATTTAAGTTTGAACCTGATAAGTTTGCAACTATTTGTGCTGAACCACTTACAATTCCACCTGGTTTACCATTAAGATTTTCCCATGTAGCTGCTGCGGTTGATGCACTGATTGCCGTTGCAACTGAACTACTATAATCAGAATAACCTGTTGTAGAAGAAATTGTAATTTGAGATGAACCCGAAACTACTGAATCACCATTTGCTAATAATACTTTAGCTTCACTACCTAATTTTCCTGCTTTCCAGTAATCATTAGTTACATCCCAAAGGAATGAACCTGAAGTAGTTGAACCGCCGGTAGCATCTCTTACAACTAAACCACCATCAGATGTTCCAGCTGCGTTTAATACTAATATATTATCAGCTAAGTTAATTGTTGTTGAATCAACGACAGTTTGAGTACCTTGTACAAACAAGTTACCTTTTACGGTCGTATCACCATTAAATGTTACATTAACACCACTTGCAGTAAATGCTGTCTTTAATGATGATGTGTATGAATTGATAGCAGAAAGACTAGTATCAACTGATGCAGTATAAGTTGCTAAAGTTGAATTTTTACTATCTTGTGATTGTGTAAATGAATTTAAACCACTTAATATACCAACTACTTGAGATGAACCAGAAACTACTCCATCAGCATTTAATTTTTCTTTAACATTTGAATCAAAATTAGTAATTGAATCTGCGTTTACTTGTGAAGAACCAGAAACGGTCCCCGTTGGTAATAATGGAATGATACCTGCTGAACCTGAAATTACTCCATCAGCATCTAATTTAGATTTAACGTTTGAATCAAAGTTAGTAATCGAATCTGCATCAATTTGAGATGAACCCGATACTAATGTTGGTAATGAACTAATTCCACTAAAAGTTACTTGAGAAGAACCACTAACAATTCCTGCTGGAATTGAAGAGATACTTGCATAAGATATTTGTGAAGAACCAGAAACTGTTCCTGTCGGTAATAATGGAATGATACCAGCTGAACCTGAGATTACACCGTCAGCATCTAATTTAGATTTAACGTTTGAATCAAAGTTAGTGATTGAATCTGCATCTACTTGTGCAGAACTTGAAATAGTTCCAGCCGGTAATAATGCAGCTACTTGAGAAGAACCAGAAACGATTCCTGTTCCTCCAGTATTTGCTGTTGCTTTTACTTCAACATTACCACCCTTATTAACGATGAATAATTTTTCTTGTGATGTGTTATAAAATGGAATACCATCTATTGAGGTATCATATGTTGCACCAGTTAAATCTGGTGTTGAAGTTCCTTGTAAAATTTTGTTTGCGGGTGTTACTGTTGAACCATCAATACCTACAAATAAGATTGAGTTACCATTAGTTGCTGTGATTCCTGCTGAACCCGTTACAACTAATAATTCACCTGCTCTTTTTGTAGCACTTGATACGGCTTCTAACGAACCCCTCCTATGTTTAATTATTTGTGCCATTGTTTTCCTTTTTTGTTTTTTTTGATTTGGTTGATAACCTTTATTTTTTGTTTGGTTTTAAGGACATATGCCTAAATAATAAAACACTATATAGTGTAGTTATGTATAAGTATTAAGATATTTGAGATTTATTAGATTCTACCGCAATCAATTGTAAAAGAACCTGAAGAAATTACATATTCCACTCCACTTTGAAAATGAGCAGAACCGGTATCCAATGAAAATACCATTGTACTACCCGATAATGAACCCGTTAATCCATTTGATGCTTGATATGATACACCACTACCGAATGTATAAGTGTTCCACGAAACGGAATCACTAAATTCGGTTACAAAATCTGCGTAAGTTACATCTGCCTGATATAATGTGTTGGTATCTACAACATAAACGATTTGACCATCTGTAAAATAATTTGCATAAACAGCGGTTAAATCTGCATAAGTTGGGTAGATTTGAAATGCCCCTCTATTACTTAATAGGACTTCCTCCCAACCATTAACATTCGCTACATTTGAGGTATCTTTTAATACCCATATAGTGTTTGTATCGCGTTGATAGACAAGTAAACCTTCATATATGTTTGCGGCGGATAATGCATAACGTGCCGATTGGTCTGCTAAACTAAATCTAGCATCGACTGGGTCACTATTCGTTATATTAAATCCACCAGGTAATATGATTGCCATTTTGTATCTTTTCTATTTTATTACGTTAATATATATGTTATACTACTTCCCGCACCACCTGCTTGTAAAGTAGTTGTTTTGTAAACTTTATATTGACCAACTGTTGTCACTGCAAATGAACCTAATACTCCGAATCCACTTGTTGTAATGTTTGATAAATTCGATAGTGAACTATTGAATACTATATAATGGAATTTATCACCACTCCAACTAATTGTTACCGATTGACCACTTGCAGTTGTTGTTCCTTTCACAATCGTTCCTATTGAACCACCTAATGTAGTATCCCACAATGCTAGTGTTTCCAATTCTCCCGCCGTAAATGATGTTACTGCACTTGCACCATGTCTTAAACTTCTAATCTTACTATAAGTATTAGTAGTAGTCGATGTTGTTGTTAAATCCGGACTATTATCACCTGAAGGAGATGCGTAGTTTGCAGTTGCGGTTATACTAATCGAAGTAGACCCCGTTGCAGAACCCGTTACATAATAAGGTGAAGCCACATTTGTTGTTACACTTGTCAAATTCCAACTATTAGAAGGATTTGCAGATGATGATGTAAATGTAATACTACCTGTTGCACCTTGTTCAATTTGATTTGAACTATATCCTAATTGAACCGATGGAGTTGAACTCAATGTCGGATTAGCAGGATTTGATTTAGATAAAGTTCCCGTTGTTGTAGTCGATGTTTTATATAATGAACCATCCAATGGAGAACTTGCAGTATATTGTAAAGTATAGGTATGTGAACCTGATGTTGTTGTACTATATGTTAATGATGTTCCACTACCAACTTGTGCCAATAGAGTTGCCCCTTCAAATAAAGATGCACTTACTATTGTATATCCTTGATTATTCCAAGCCCCATTAACTGAATATGCATCAGTTACTTTATTAAACCTATCTGTTGCAAATCCACTTAAAGATGCTGCTACTGATGTTGGTGCAGTTGGTGTTCCAAAAATAAATTTAAGAACTCCGTTTGTAAATGTTACTGCAGTATTACTATCAAAATCTGCAACTTCAATCCCAGTTAATTGTTCAACACTATTAGTTACATAGTTAATAAATCCACTATTAGTTGAACCACTTAACACATATTTGGTATCCAAAGACGATGTTATTTGGTCAGAACTACTTACAATTCCAATTGGAAGGTTACTTAATTCAGTAAATGAAATTTGAGATGAACCAGATACTACTCCATCACTTCCAGCCAATAATATATTTTCTTCAGAACCCTTAGGGCCAGCAATCCATCTATCATTTTGTGCATCCCATAATAAAGAACCAGAAATAGTTGAAGCCCCATTTGAATCTTTAACTACCAATCCACCATATGAAGCATTTGAACCATTCAATTCAATTATATTATCTCCTAATTGAATTGTAGTTGAGTTAATTGTAGTGGTTGTTCCCTTAACTGTTAAGTTACCATTAATTGTTACATTTGTACCACTTGCAGTGATTGCCGTAGCAAGTGATTGTGTAAATGAGTTAAATGAACTTGATAAAAGGAATCCTGCTCTTTGAATTTGAGTAGAACCACTAATTGTACCAGCAGGAACACCCGAAGATGCTAATGAATCTACATCTGCTCTAAGTCCTACAATCGATGCGGACATTAGAGATGATGATATCGTTAATTCAGCTACTGATTGACTTGTAGCGTAACTTCCACTTACAAATCCTAATGCAGTTATTTGTGCTGATGAACTTATTAAATCTGATGGTAATATTACATTTTGAACACTACCACTTAGAGTATATCTACTATCGTATGATGCGGTTAATTGTGAAGAACCACTAATTACACCACTTCCACCTAATATTTGTGAACTACCACTAACTAATCCTTGTGGTAATTGTTGTGATGAACTTATAATACCTGCAGGAATATTTGAAAGACCTGTGTAAGATATTTGAGATGAACCGCTAACTAAATTTGAAGGTAGAATTATATTTTGAACACTACCACTTAAAGTATATCTTGTATCAAACGAACTTGTTAATTGTGATGAACCACTAATAGTACCACTTGGTACTGAATCTGATGAACTTACAAACCCTAATGTAGTTATTTGTGCAGAAGAACTGATTGTTCCAGCCGGTATGGTTGTTCCGCCTCCAAAACTACCTGATTGAGTAGCAAGAGTATCAAATTTTTGATTTATTGATGAAGTAAACGCATTTAATGCAGATATATCAGTTGAAGAACTGACAAATCCCAATGAAGTAATTTGTGAACTACCACTTATAATACCATTAGGTACGTTTATAAGTTGAGTATAATCACTTGTACCACCTCCACCTCCACCGACTACATATCCTAATGCACTGATTTGTGCAGATGAACTAATAATTCCTCTACCTTTTGTTTCGTAAGATGAAGTTGCTTGGGTTAAGTTTGAAAGTTGTGAATTAACCGATGCGGTATAAGTTGCAAGGGTTAAATCCTTAGTATTTTGTGAACCACTAAAAGTATTTAAATCCGTTAAGATGCCAATTATTTGAGATGACCCACTAACTAATGTTGGTGCGTTAACAATACTACCAAAATTGATATTAGTTAATCCTGCACCATTACCCATAAAGGTATTGGCCCTTATATTACCAGATGCGGTTATATCCGTAGCAACTAAAGACCCACTTACTGTGAATATTCCTTCAATTACCGAAGCGGTTACAACCCCCTGTATTTGTTTACTTTTAATAAGTGTAGCCATAATTCTTAAATATCCACTAGTTTTCCTTTAACCATAAATTCACTTATAAGAATCTCACTTGGAGTATAAGTAATTGCTTGATTAAATGTTATTATTATATTATTACCACTTGTTGTAACATCATATGAAGTTGGTTCTTGTAATATACCTTGTAGATGTACATCTATATAATCGGTTACATCACTAAAGTTCAATTCTTCAAATTCAAATTTTTTATTAGTTAAAGTTAATGTAAATAATTCAAGATTTCTTAATACCATAATATCCACACCATCTATTAATTGGTATGAACGTCTAAATGTATCATCAAACACTTCATATATCAATTCCTTTACACGAGTTCTATCGTTAAAAGGGATTTTTTTTATTTTTGGTGCTACTTTCATAGTATTTCAAAATCTCCCTTCATTATAATATTATCATTTGTAGTAATATCATATGCGTTTACAAAATTAGCTTTTTTAAATTTAACTAAAATATCTGCATTATACCCTTCCATCACATAATCTTTTTCGGATATGTATTGCCCGTTAATAAATATATCAAAACGTGCGTGTTCGCTTCGTAAAGGTCTAAGAAAGGATTCTAAATCTTTAAGTTTAGTATTTTTTGCACCCCATACCCAATATAGTGGGTGATTCATATCCATTGGTATCAATGTATACTCATTTTGGTCTTCAATTTGTTTTAATATTTTATTTAAATCATATATCATAATTCAATAAATTTTCCAGTTACTGCTATTTCATCAGTAGTTTCTATTGGGTATCCTAATTCATCCTCATTTGGATTTTCTATAATTTCTGCACCACCAAAAACAAATTGAATTTCATTTGTAGTAGCATCATATGAATAAGTGTATTTTCTAAATGGGATTAATACTCCATTTATATAAACCTTAAACCATTCTCCTCCAGCAACATATGTATTTCTCAATTCTGGCGGGCATATGGGTAATTTTACATTGGTTAACTTAATAGTAGATGAGTTGATAAAGATTGGTGCAAATGAACTTCCCAATACACCACCTTGTGCCCCTCTAATAGTAATAAAATCAATTAGGTCTGAATATTCATTATACATTTGTTGTCTTGTATAATTTACATTACCACCAGATAAATCAGTTTCTATACCCCATACTACTTTTTTAGGAGATAATGATTTTTTAGTAGTCGGTTGATTATCAAATTTTTCAGGTAGTAAATACGCATTGACTGTCATTGTAAATGTAGTTCTTACAATTCTTTGTGCACCATCCCCCACTTCTTGTTGATTCTCAAATGAATCTATTTTTGTACGAAATTTAAACCCAGATTTATCTCCCCAATATTCATCCGTTGCATATTGAAATGCTTCAACGATTTTATTCATATGTTCAGTAAAATCTGTCCATATAATAACATCATATGTTACACTAACATAATCCGGCATTGTTATATTGTATTGTTCGACTGGTCTTTTAGTATCGGTCATTAGGCTAAACTTATCATACTTATGTTTTTTAGAATACATAGATATGGTAGGATATGATACATGACGATTCATTGTATTAGCCAATGATTCATCTCTAGCAATTGAATTTCGTTTGAATACAACTATTGGGGTTTGAACTTGCCCGTTTTTATCTCTTAAAAATCCATCTCTTCTTATAGCTTTCCATCTTTCTGGATTACCATATATTACAGGTACTTTTATTGATTCACCTAAGATTTCTAAACTAGGAACGACAGTATCTACCATATGTTCAGCAATTGCTAAATCAACATCATATAACTTAACTCCTTTAAACTGATTTTTAGGTTCAGTTTTAAGTTGTTCTGCTCTATTTAGTGGTTTTTTTAGTGGGTCTACTGCCATTAGTATGTTCTCTCCTCAATTTGAACTTGTGAACGTTTTACCATCATACCAGTAGCAACAAGTTGCATACTTGCATCTGAGAATGTGTTTGTAGATTGGTCATATATTTTTGATGAACCACCTATTAACATAGTATCCATAACATTATTTATTTCATAGTAAAATTCATCAAACAAAATAATGTCTCCAATTTCAGGATATCCATATTGTGTATTTTGTATTGCATCTGCCGGTATTTCGTTACCATTGATATCTCGTACCTTTGGTATCTCATGTGTTCTTAATCTTTCTTTATTAAAACGGAATTCTACATTTTGTTGTGTATCCGGTCCAAATTCATCATAATTTGAAGTAGTATTCTCCCTATCAACAATACACATTAAATTAGCAGGTGCATGGTATATTTTACCCAATGATTCACCATATAAATTAGTTTTTGATTCACCAACTGATATTTTGAATAGAGTAATAGTCGTTTCCACTACATAATCTACCACTTCTTCAGCGATAGTTTTTATGAATTCCAAATCTCTACTATGAAAAAACTTTGGCATATGTTATTATCCTATGTATATTGCTAATGGAACTGATTTAATTATTTTTTGTTGTTGTTCAACCATATTGGATTCATTTTCCATTCTGGTCTTTTTACTAACCTCTTCTAAGTTTTCTCT
>ENA-OSIY01001598-OSIY01001598.1-marine-metagenome-genome-assembly--contig:-NODE-1598-length-12049-cov-5.091380_pt1 | contig 12049 bp, 8 predicted proteins | sample MGYA00237884_ERZ534233 | MGnify/ENA primary metagenome ERZ534233 (study PRJEB26412, sample SAMN06343840) | marine metagenome | isolation source: estuarine water | place: USA: Columbia River Estuary... | reverse complement strand
TGATACGGCGACCACCGAGATCTACACCTCTCTATTCGTCGGCAGCGTCAGATGTGTATAAGAGACAGGTTATTATAGTCTGATTCACTTAACCATTTGTACGATGCCGGAACTTCGTTATAAATAGGATAGAAAAGCAAATCACCATGCATTGCATTTAGATCAACAGCTTTGTTACTTGAAAAGCTACTATAAAAGCCTTGACTTCCACCAAATCTATAACCAAGCCTATTCAGATATTGTGTATGTGGATTGTCTTTTACTCCGCTAAAAGCAAGTTGCCTATTATAGTTAATAAAGTCTAGGCCACCATTACTTCCGTCTTGATCATTAGCAAATCCTTGAATATTATTTTCTGCGTCAAGAAGATCTCTATGGCTAATCTTATAAGAGTCTGACCCATTGTGTCTATGTCTTGCATAGTTTAATGTAGTCTGAGCAAGTGTATCTGAGATATTTGTACCAAGACAAAATAAGACAAAATCTTTACTGTTTGTGAATGAAGTGTTACTAGACAATAACGTTGTCCCATCATCTGCAACAAACTGATCTTTTAATGATAGAGGTCCATAAAAATATAAGACGCATTCATTACTAGTTCTTTCCCACTTTAAATTAAGACTATAGCTCTTTCCTCTCCCAGAATCGTATAGACTAAGAACATTTTCAGTTAAATTAACATCTGCTAATGGATAAAGTTCAGGATTTAATATATAACGTTTACCTGAAGTTGGTATACCAAGGGGTGCGTCTGCTGTAACATATTTACCAAATGGTTCAAACGCATCAGTATTACCTACGGCAGACAATCCTCTTCCATCCAAGTTAACAAGGCTATCTTTTGCTGATATGATTTTTGGCAATATAACTCGCCATTTTGAATACGAAGCGCTTGACTCTACATAGTTTACAATTAACGCTCCTTTATATGATAAATCTCCATATAAAGTTTCACGCAATTCATCGCTTATAGAAAAAATAGACAAGTCAGGAATGGAATTGTAACCTGAGCCTAGCACTCCAAAAGTATTAGGCACACGCAAGGTATACTTAATAAAATCTCCATTACTAAAGGCTTGATTAGAATAAAGAGTTCCATCAGCAGCTAAGTGCCAAACCTTATCGGTTTCAGTCGTTAAGCACTCACTTGGTGTTCCAACTGGTCTCCAAGTATTAGATACACTGCCACCGCTCCATATCTCTACACCATAGCCACAAGTCCAAAGCGATCCAGTCTGTGTATAGGCATTTCCACCTGTATAAGGAGGGAAAGGCAACTGTTGAACTTTTTTGCTACTATCTAAAAGCCATCCAGTTGCCTGTTCTGTTTTTGTATGTATTGATCCTGGAAGATAGGTAGGATTTAAAGAAGCATGAGGTCCAATAATTCTTGCAAGATTAAAGCTATCTACTATAGCTCTTTCAGCATCGTCCGCTAGAGTCTCCTGTTCCGAAGGCGACATTCTTCCATATGTATAAGAAGAGACTATTTTTCCTAGACTATTAAATGAAGGATTATCATTCTCCAAAGGTCCTAGGATTTTACATACAGTGTTTAAAGCTTGATAATAGCTATTAAACGTAACATTGAACTTCCTTGCTGTTGGCTGCTCTCCTGCCGTCCAGATAGTTGACACTACATTGGTAGCCGGAGTCTTAAGAAAATCACTCATTTATAATTCCTTATATTTAATCCTCAGTTGATTTTAAAGTCAAGCCCAAGGACGAAGAATCTGTTTTGTATGCTGTGCCTGAATAAATAATACCATTGCCATCTAGGTAGGAAATCAAAGGAAACTTATGACTTGAAAAGGAATTTCCTGAGCTTACATTGATTGTAAGAAATGTTTCCATATCTATAGTTGAACTTCCTGCGTAGTTCACATCATCTCTTATTCTAAAACCATAAGGTACATATTTATTTAATAATGTCTTTACAACACCTTTATCTCTATCATTCAAAGTTATATAGAACTGAGCTTTATTAGAGTAAATTGGAATGTTATATTTCCCTAAGGTTGTTGCTTGTAAAGTTGCAAACTTTTCTGGGAATAAAGAAAATCCTGCAATTACTTTAGTTGGATCAGTTGAATTTGATAAAGGTAACACAGAGTTCACTGTGAACCTTTTTGTATTCGAGTCATATGTACTAGTAAACACAGGGCCAAATATTGGCTTATTAATCGAATAATCATCTATACTTGGATGTAACCAATTTTCTCGAGGGGTCTTTGACTCTGCAATAACAACTCTTCTTCCATTCAATTCAGCATCGTCATATTGCACGTCTGAAGATGTAAAGAAAGAAGCTACTCCTATAGTATTTATGTCTGCTGCATTGGTTAACTCATCAGTGGCTATCTCTTCAATAAGAATTAGATAAGTATTAAATCGATAATCAATAATATCTTTAGGATATTGATACTCATAAACAAGTGGATCTGCAGTGCGCCAAACTTCAGGATAGCTTTGTATATCTTTAATTACAAAGTCTACTTCATTTTCAAAACCTGAGTATGAGAGATAAGATAATTTAACTTTTCCACCAACATACTTAGCAACATCTTCTTCACTGAAGAAATCAAAAATATAAAATCCATATGATCCTCTGCCTTCGAATCGATCTCCAAAGGGTCCGGTTAACATTTTTTTATATTCTTGACTAGGAGATACCTCAGACAATAGACTATCTTTACTTCCAAGTATTAATCTATTACCTAATGTACCAAGACTACCATCATCTTTTAATATTGTATATACAATGACTTGCTGATCACCACTATTAATGTATTCAAATAACTTAGAATCATTATAGTCACTATTAGCATGTAAGGTTGTAGAAGTCGCACCTCTTACAATGTCGGCGTCTTTAAAGTTTAACCAAGCAGCTCGTGAGGATTTAGGATCATAAGAAGTATAGAACTTACCTTCATCATCTGTTGTTGCAACAATTGATACTTCGCCGTCAAGATTTCCTTCTCCTGTTAGAACATTTACAGTAACATCACATTCTATAACAGGCTGGCCATCATAAGATGTCACTTGTCCTTCTAGCAAAACTATCTCTGCTCCATTGTACAATGGTCCATATACACTAATGCCGTCTTTCGTATAAAGATAAGGTGTCTCTATTGGTTTCAAAGAGATGTAATATGGGTAAACCTTTTCACTCTTTGAAAGAACAGCAATTGTTCTTTGCTTTTTCCAAAGCCAAGGCTTTATTTCTGAGAATAGGAACTCTCTTTTAGCAGTTGGAACTTCTTTTTGAAATTCAATAACTGCATCATACAATGCATATACCTTTGCACCTTCATCTGGCGTAAACATTGCAGAGTAAGGATATATAAAAATCTTATCTCCAAATGTTTCTTTTGTATATAAAGGATCTCCTAAGTACTCTTCAAAGTCTGGCCATCTGAACTGTACGGTCTTGCTGCCAATCTTATTAAAGATTAAAACGTTTTGCTTAGCTCCATAGCCGCTACCTACTCCGCTTATACGAACAAGACCACAATCATCAAACATAGCAGCTATTGAAGGCTCATCAAAGGTAATTACAAAATAAGGATTTTCACTAGGATCTAATTCTCCACCTGTTAAATATTGACTTGGAATAGCTACACCATTACTAACTATTCCCCCACCTGGTGGTGGCAAAGACAAGGAACTAATTGCTCCTGACAATGTCTGTTTACTAAAAAAGACTTCACCTTTATATCTGTTTACATAGCATACTTTTTCTCCATCATACTCACTTGGGCCACCCCCGCCTGGATCATCTGCAATTTGCTTTAGAATCTGCTCCAGCGCAAATAACTCACTTTCCATATAAGAATTCTTTAATGTATAGAAGTCTATAGTTCCATCAGTGTCTACCGCAATATGTGTTTTACTGTCAGTAAGAACTCCCGGAGTACTAGTTACCTCTGTCATAGGCGAATAAATAGAGTTAAAGTATTGACTAGTACCTAAATCTTTATCCTGAATAACACCAAGAAGTTCTGCGTGTAACTCTAAACTCTCACTCGATATATCAAAGTCTGCTTCATAAAAGCGTTTACTAACAACCGGCAATTTAACTTCTGATTCTCTATAAACATAATTATTAACCCAAAGGTTTTGATCGTCTGTAAAGCTATAGCCTATATAGTTCTGTGGGCTATACTCACCAGCAATATTATGCTCACTAGGAGACATCCAGAAAGACTCGTTCTTGTAAACTGCTGCTTTAAAGAAGTTCAGACTAGGTTTAGTAGCGTAGACTGGTACAGTTAATAGTTCTTGTGCTAATGTACTAGTTGCTAAGTTCTGGTAGTTTAAATAATTAAGGTAAATAACTGTACCTTCAATACTGTACTCTCCAGGCTTAACGTAAAAAACTCCATCCTGAAGGAACGAAGTTAAATCATTAAAGTTCTCAACACCACTTCTATAAGAAGATCTTGGTATTTCATTGTTTGGCATATAGACAGGAAAGAACTTATTGCCTACAACTTCATTGAAAAAGTTACCTTGACCAAAAGTACTATTGTAATTAAGTCCTGAGTCTTTAGGATATTCTTTCTTTGCCTCATCTACGTCTTTAATATAGCTATAGACATTAATTGGAAAATTAATTTCTTGTATACTATTTCCTATATTCTTAAGAGGCATAGAATGTTCCGTTTGCAGATATGGGGCTTGTCTGATTACTCTTCCAGGTTTTACTTGTAACAAAGATATCCCAAAGAATATCTATATCGCTATCCGACACAGGTATGACTGAAGAGGCAGTTTCAACATTTGAAGCCATGGTTTGTAATATTTTGTATGCACTAACCACTTTTACTGGACAATAGTAAATTGGTATGTATCTATGCACTACTGAATATGATACTTGAATATTGCCAAACGTACTAGAATCATAAATAATTAATTTATCTACTCCGTCATAATAGTAGTCTCCCGCAGATAGAACTTCTCTTATACTTGATTTTCTATTTCTAATAACAACGCTATCAGAGATAAAAGAATCTGGAGCTATATTTCTATGAGGTAATCTATTGACCCCGGGTCTTACATTTGCGGAAAGATCATCTTCGTAATTCTTGAATGGCAGCATTGATAATAGTTTTTTATTATTAAACCTTGGATCTATAATTTCATATCTGGCAATGTTATCAATTGCAAGAAAACTTCCAGAATCAGTTATTGATGTCTCGGCAGTCAATCTTGTATAAAGAGTTCCACCCGGAGAAGATCTACTCCCAACGCCACTCTCTGCCATTAATGTATATCCATCAAAACTAATCCTCGTTGCAGGTACGTCTGGGTTCAATTTGGTATCGATATAGCCAGCAAGGTATGGCCTAGTGTTAAAGGCCCTTGCAAGCGTCGCAGAGATGCCTTGATCAGTTAGCGATGAGCTATGTGTAAACAAAGAAAGAACACGTCTTTTAAAATCCTTAATAGATTCTTTGTCTCCTCTTACAAGTCCAAATTTAAAAGCAACATTGTCTATATCTATGCTAGACTTTGGCGAATCAATTTTTTGAAAAGTAGACATTAGTACCCCGTTACAAGTTCATCAAACTCTACATTTGTATAAATAGCATTACTTGTTGCATCGTAAATCCAACCATCCTTCATAAAGGATAAGTGCTTTATTTCATTAATACTTTTTGTAACTTCAAGTTCTTGGTCTGGATTGAAACCTAATTCGTATCCAGTGTAATTTGCATCTAGAACAAAAGTCTTATAAGGAATTTTATAATCAACATTAATAATTTTCTTACCAATTATTAGTCTTGTATCTACATCAAAGACAGTAAAAACGAAAGTTCCTACTGTATCAGGGGGAATAGTATACTTCCATCTTACTTCTTGATTCTTTAAATCAAAAGTTCTAACTGGACCTGGATCCCAAGGATCTTCTTCTGCCCACTCAGCGCCATCAGCTCCAATATAGTATTTATACCCACTTTCAATATTTTCAACTTGCATTACAAATGTTCTTAGTTTATTTCCATAAAGAAATTCTACTGGTCGGCTTTCAAGGTATATCTCGTCACCAGGCCTATAGTCAATCTTGTCACAAACAATATTCATTGCATAAGTACTATTGTCATTGTATATACTGTGAGCTCCATGCAAAAACAAATCATACATATGAAGTTTACTGGGCTCTTCTAGGTCACTTGGATTCTCAAGTGCATACATGATTACGTCTTTCTTTATAAAAGAAGACGGATATACTGTTTCGTTATTCTCATCAAATAGAAGATAACTATCAAGCACAAAATCTGTAGTCTCTTCAACATAGTCAATGCTTTGAACAACTAGATAATCATCCTGTATGCACATATAAGCTGTCTTATTTGCATTTTCAATTGTATAGTTTCTGCTATATAATGTCTTCTTTCTCAAAGAAGGAAACGAATTGTTTATTACTAGTTGTACATAAAAGTTATCTAGTTGGCTTTCAAGCAGCAGATCAAACTTAAGAACATACATACCCGGAACAATAACTCCTTCAAATGAATGTTCGTACTTTGGCAACATATTAATAACTGATACATTGCTAGTTGTTTGATATTCAGTCAATATAGCATTGGCAAAGATATAGGTCCCTCTTCCTGCTGAGTTCTTTCTCTTAGCAAAAAAATCTTCCTTTACAATTGCAAGAGTCTCATCTTTTGGTATTAAGGCAAACCCTAGATAGATTGGCTCTTTAACAAAAATAATAAACTCGCTTTTGCTTTTTACATTATCAAAAAACCCAATATATGGATTAGAGCCCTCGGCATTTATTGCCTCTAAGACTGATACTCTTGGTTCTCTTTGGATAGATTCTTCAAAAGTTAAAAACTGTCTATTGCTTAGATCTAAAATGTCACCGTAAGAACAAGGAGTTAGTTCGTATGTTGTTGCGCCAAGCTTCCCAGTAACAGTGCTAGGCGGCAGATTAAAACTTCCTGCCCCTGTTGTAAAGAACACGCTACCATCATCAGAGTACTTATAGTAGTAAGCCGGTAAAGTAACATCTTGCTCTGGATGAAACTGACTGTTGTAATTGTTGTGGACAAGAAAAGAAAACATGTCAAGTTGTTCTGACATGTCAGACATTATCGTTTGGAAGTTACTATGTTTATCTGACCGCGCAAGAGACCAATCCGGAAAAGAGTTGGCAAGCTTTTGTGCGCTTAATGAATAGTAAGGTCTTTTTCTTAGCTCTTTGTAAACACTCATGTTATTCGATTACGTCTATAATTACAGCGGGAGCACCATCCGGTGAACCTAATGTTGCAATTTGAGTATCTAAGATAGAAATGCTTTCTCCTGGCGCTGCTATATATTTAAACTTTGCACTTCCTTCATATGTTGTATAAACAACAGAATCAAAACTGTTTGAGCCAGATCCCAAACTCTTAACACCAGGCACTGAACTTGTTACTCGTGAAGCAAGAGCACTTAACGAAACACTTTGTCCTCCGCTTAGTCCGTTAAAGTAGTCACTAATTGCAATTTTTACACTGTCAATAAGATTGCTTGCTGTAAAGCCTGCTTTGGCTGAGATTGTTGTTTTGAAAACAAACCCGACTGGATCATAGTTCTTAACTAAAACTTTTCTTCCAGCGCCTATATCCATTTCTAGCTTTGTTTGTAAGTCCCGGATTGTTGACTCAGGATAAACAACTCCAGAATAAGGCTGGACACAAACCATTAAAGCACCAGGACCATCATAGTTTCTTATTACTGTAGTTTTACCTAGACCAGACAATCTTGAAATTGCACTATTTAGAATAAACTCAGTATTTGCATTTGATTCAATCTTTTCAAGGATTCTATTTCTTATAGAGTCCATTGTCTCTAGATCTTCTCCGTTTAGTATTGCTCTTGTATTCGTGACAGTAAGTCCCTGATAAGATTTCTCAAATCTATTTAGCTCACCCTTAGAAAGATTAAAGTCAGAACCTAAGGCATAGGCTTGGACTCCTACATAAGCACTTGACTGCGAGTAACCATTAGGTTCAATCTCTGTTACAAAGTATTTCTTATTTCCACTTAGAAGTGTCAGGCCTACTATTTCAATGTTGTTTAATCTTAGATTAGTACTAATAGATAGTCCATTAGTTGAGCTAACTAGCACATTGAAATCAGCTGATTCAGACTTAGCTTTTCTACCAATCCTTCTCTTTACATTAAAATCTTCTGCATACTTTGAAATTTGATCTTCTGTGATCGTATTAAAATGTATGTCTCTTATAATTTGCTCTTGTTGGGCTTCTAGCTGTGCAACTTGTCTGCTTATATCAGTGGCAAGGCCATCTAACATCGAACCAGATCCATAGTACGTAGCACCAAGTCTACGCTTTGAATCGTTGATAATTTCTTTTCTTATAGCGTTTTCAGATCTTATTGCCATTATTATTCTCCGAAGCCTGTAATTGTTTTGAGTTCTTGCGTACCATCATAGAACACAGAGTTAATCATAACTGGTATTGTGCCACCGCCACCTGTAGGTACATTTAGTTGTACGTGAATGATAACTGCTTCTTTGTTGATTGGATCGGGGATTACATCAACTTTTAATGCATATCTATTTGGATTGATATTACTATTAACCATATTTTGATATATATAAGATCTTAACTGCGCCATTCCATTTGAAGTCACAAGACTTTTCTTTCCTTTTGGAGAAGCTCCAAATTGTAAGTTAGTCTTATATGTTCCTACTGCTGTACTTAAACATAATCTAATTACTTGTTTAAAAGTATCAAGACTTGACTCATCAGTAAAAGCAAGATCCGAATAGCCCTCTGGTCTAGTAGTCAATGCAAAATCCCAATTAGATGAAATCTTTATATCTTTTACTCCATATGGATCTTGAATTGAAGCCATTAAAGCATACCTACAGCGCCACCTATTAGTGCATTCATTGCAAACATATTGGCAAAGGCAAGTAGTGGACCTGGACTAATCATGTACTTTGGGCCAATTGGAAACATCCCAGCAATTGGATTAACATGGGTTAGCATTCCATAGTAAGTCATCTGGTCAGGGCTCATTTGCCAATTCATAGAACCAGCTCCTGCGTTCATAGACTTCTTGTCCAGTACAAGAAACGTTTCTGTTCCTGCCCCTATTCTGACATAGTCCAATCCAACTTCGATAAAAGCTTCTCCATCAGGGAGTTTGATAATTTTTGTTTCAGCCATCTTGTTCCTTAAAAACCTGGAATCTTTGTATTGTTTAGCATTGCTGAGAAAATCTGAATAGCATTACCAGACCTATTCTTATTCTGTGTATACGACCATTGTTCGGGAGAAATCGCTCCTCCATTACCAAATCTAGAATCTGAAATTATAGTAGCTGTACCAGATAAGAAGCTTGTAGGATGGAATATATATTCAATAACAGGCTGGATTCTTTCTATTGTTTGCTTTGATCCAAAGTTAGTAAACAACTCCTGAGGAGTAGAAGTCAAGAGAAATACTGTAGGATTTTCAGTTCTAGAGTTACTCTCTAATATATTATTCCACTGAACATCTAGAATTTCTCCATGTGCAACACTTTTATTTCCGCTTTCATCCCTACCTTGTATCAAGCTAATTCTAAAGTCGATATAAACGTTATTCCCAACAAGCTGAGTACCTGAAGGTAAAATGTCCCCTGGGAAGAATATTGATTTAATATAACCTTTAGCGCTTATAAGGGTATGCAGTCCTGGACTACCTACTGACTGATGGTCAAAAGATTTATTTAACTTATAACCAATATTTGTTTTTGGTACCTTTGGCATTATTGCTTCTTTACGTTGGGGAACAAATATCTATTTGCAAGCTTACCACCAATATCTTCAAACATCTTATCATAAGTAAAGCCTAGATCATCTGCTGTAAACTGCGCTTCAAGAAGGGTATTATCCATTGACGCGCCATATCTTAATCTTGCATTTGCAGTTTTCATTATGGAGTCTGCTCTTGTCATAGATTGTCCTAGACCGCCATCCATCCAGTACTGACGGATGTATTGACCAGGGGACTTATACATACCAGTACTCATGCCTATGTTTGTGCCTGCCACCATAGGAATGCCCTCTCTTGCTAAAGGAATCATCATATAAGCGCGACCTTCTGCAATGTAGTTATATATGACTGAAGTTAAAGATGAAGATGCATAGAAGTAAGCCAAGCTTCCAGCAATTGCGGAGCCAAGAAGAACGCTAGCAGTGCTACCAAGTGCACCTCCCCCATACATAAATTTCTTCGTAGAGAATGCAAGCGCACCACCAGAAATTACTCCAAGGGCACCAGCTCCCAATGATATGTTTTCAGTGAAATCCTGAGCAGCGTCTACCTCCTCTTGCATCTTTAGAACCTTTTGTCTGTAATTTTCCATTATTTCACTTAAACTATCAAGATAGTACTGACCTTCACTTGTCATGTTATTTTTCTCACCCCAATTGGGAAAAGCGGCAAGTGCTAATTCCATATAGTACTGAGTTCTTGTATAGACACTACTTTGTAATCCATTGAAAATAATGTAAGGAGTAACGTCTTCTTCTATGACAAAGGTATCAGGATAAAGCTGAGTAATATATCCAGTTTCTGGACTGAAGATATGATGCACTTCTTCAACTTCAATAGGTCCATAGATATTGTTATAAGTATCATTTATGATGCATACATCATAAGGCTTTATATGCGGATTCCCCATAATGGTCATTGAGCCTTTGTACATCTCTTTTGCTTGCTTTGCAAGTATTGATCTTGCATAAGTAGACGCCATTCCTTTACTTTTACAGTTAGGGAACTGATATGAAGTTTTTCTTATAAACTGTGGAGATAGATCTACGTTTGCCTTTCTTGTAACAGTGTTCTGTTCTTGCCAGTCAATAAACGCATTTAAGTTCCTAACGTCTGGTGCACTAGCAGTGCGAATGGCTGCGTCATTCCATTGCACTTCAACTTCTGTATACCAACCATCAGCTGTTGCTTCTATATCGTTACTGATGATGTCTGTATAGGAATTAAGATTATGCCAAGTTCTAAATGGCCTGAAACGTCTTCTTGCTAATCTGATAAAATTTGCAATCTCTTCAGAGCTAACACTTGGCACATTTCCGTAATCAGGAAGAGTATAGTCACCTGATTTATCTCTTCTCGTTTGCTGTAGAAAAGGACTTCCTTCTTCTAGCTGTCCGCCTGACTTTAGTATCTTTCTAAAGATTTTATTTTGCCGGTAAACATCCAAAGGATCCCCGCAATATTCCCACATATTCTGATCTGGAAGACCAAAGAACATAGTCATACGATTACTGTTCTTATAAATTCTAGGATGCTTAACATAGCTAGGATGACGATATGTCATCTCTTCAAATACATCCCAGATTGTAGAATAAAAAACGTTGTAATATAACGTTTCAGGAGAGTACACAGAAATTAACATTGGACTATTTTCATACTCACTCTTTGATTTCTTTGCAAGAACATGTCTACTTAGAATATCAGAACCGTGTTTTCTAGCTCCCTCGATCTCCTTTTCTTGAGCCTCTTGGTCTGTTAATACATAGTCAAGTGCGTAATATCCAGCTGTAGCCATTGCCTGAATGACCACTTTAAGTACAACTCCAAAAGCAACAGCTCCTGCAACTATAAGACCAATCTTTGTCTTAGTAATATTACCTGCACCTTTGCCAATCTTCCAAGCCGTTGGAAGAGCTACTGCAGCAGCTGTCCATCCTGCGGCAGTGGGAATTCCAAGTTTCTTTGCTTTATCCTCAAACTCTTTTACTTGTCCATCTTGCACCTGAACAACACGAGCTGTACCATCTCTTGTTAGTGCCCCAGTCCAAGTACCAAACCAGTCATACCAGTAGTAGCCTTGTAAAGGTTGATAACTAGGAATATAAAGATTATCATCTTGAGGTCCTTGATTGGGTTTTATAACATAAGCTTTATTCGCATCATTCTTCCAGTTTTCTAACGCGTCATAAGTGCCGTCAATCCAGTTTAGATCAAAGCTATCTTCAAAGGTATAGAGGTAGTTTATAAAACCGCCTTTTCTT
>ENA-OSIY01001597-OSIY01001597.1-marine-metagenome-genome-assembly--contig:-NODE-1597-length-12053-cov-4.390698_pt1 | contig 12053 bp, 15 predicted proteins | sample MGYA00237884_ERZ534233 | MGnify/ENA primary metagenome ERZ534233 (study PRJEB26412, sample SAMN06343840) | marine metagenome | isolation source: estuarine water | place: USA: Columbia River Estuary... | reverse complement strand
ACCGAGATCTACACCTCTCTATTCGTCGGCAGCGTCAGATGTGTATAAGAGACAGGTAGTAATGGGTCCAGAAGATGGAATCGATAATTTTGATGTTCCTAGAAGTTTAATTTGGCCATCAAAAATTATAGACAATGAACCAGTATTGTTATACGAAAATGACATGGATACGTTTGTGTTAGCGTATGTTGGCGATGTTGCAAAAGCATTGTTATTAGTTGCCAAGCATCCGAAAGCAGTTAATCAAGTTTACAATGTAGTTGGAGATACTATTTGGAACACAGAAACTTTTGTTTCGAAATTAATAGAAGTATCTAAGTCCAAATCAAAAATACATAAAGTATACCTATCTCAATTAAAAGAATCTGGAATATTCGGAGACAACCCTATAATAACTAAAAGCTACGGAAGAAGTGCAGTACACAAGTTTCAGCTGTTTAGTAACAGTAGGCTTAAAGAATTAGGTTGGCGACTTAGATCACTTCCGCGCGAACCAGTTGGTGCGGCTTGGCGCATTCTGGGAACTGGCAGAACTGAAAATCGTTGGCTGCCTTATCTAGAACCATTTGGTGCGTCAGCAGCTACTGCTTAAGTCAGTTACCCTTACCACCATGATGATTCAACTTATTCAAGCTGTCACCAAATTCAATATGGCACCAGAAGATGGCTCAATGCCTGGTGAACCTTTGAGTGCAGCACAGACTGCCCTTTACTTTGTCGGCGCTCCAGTTGGAATTTTTCTTCCTTTTTTATCGCCTATAGTTTTATATTTATCAACATTTGGCACAAAGTCTTTAGTTCGAACATAATCATCTCCTTTAGTAGATGCAGCCATTGCAAATTGGCTTACAACATCTTCTGGCAATGCAAATAGATATTCATATGCTGCCATTATTGGAGAATTAAATGCAGTGGGTTGCATTTCTATTTTAGGATTTTTATTTAATAAATTAAATATTTCGATACTATCATGGCGTGTGATTCCATCTCGTTCTTTTTCGCCGATCAATAAAATAACTTTTGATACGTCTTGAACTTCTGCATATCGATTAGCTAATTCCATATGGGCACCTGTTAATGGTTTAAACCCACCAGGAAATAATACTGTAATACTCATATATGATTTTTTTCTTTTTTATAAATATTATGAAAATAATAATCTAATTATTCTGTAAATGGATCGAATGGTATAGTTTCAAATGGTGGAAATGTTTCACTATATGAACTTGTTATAGATGCTAATATTCTACTAGATTTAAATACAAAATTTTTAACATCCAATGTTCCAGCTGGTGTTGTGCTAGGACTATGTGCGGTAAAATAAATTTGCGTATACTTACCCCAAAATTTTGTAAGTATTACATCAGTAGACAGAATTAAATTAAACGTAACTGCTCCTGACCTAGTTTCTCCTGCAGGGACACTATACCCGATATTTAAGCCACCTACTGGAGATATACGTTCTGCGGCAGAAAATCCACCATATCCAGACGTGCCAGTAATTGGACCTAAACTAGCTGACTGGATATATGCATGATATTGTATACTATTTGGGTTACTATCAGTGTTAACATGTTTATATGTAAATGAAACACCTAATGCAGTTTCACCAGGCAATATAAATGTTTGAAATACCGAAGCTGTTTGTGCAGTTGCTTCAGATGTAGTTGTAGATAAATCTGCAATTGAAGATTCATTTTTATCAAAATAAACAATACGACCAATATTAAATGCATCTGCGTATTTATTATTTGTATCGAATAGTATAAAACTACCACTACGAGCTATAAATGATGAAGCTGTAACTGATCCGTCTATATTTAATTGAAATGCACTAGATGATATTTGCAATTTACCATTACTACCACTAATAAAATTATTAGGTGATGTCGATCCTAAAAAGAAATTCTCTGTTTTTACTATTAATTCGGATGGGGATGTTCTGTATCTAAAGTAGTTATTTGAATTTGCATATAATTCTAAGCCAACCCCACTATATGTTGTTGTGGAACTTTGCATTGCAGAACCTGACCACAATAAAAATCCAGGATCGCCGGCATTGAATCCATTATACCCTAACGATCTAACAAATCCAGAATTTGAATATCCACTAATAGCAATACCACTATTTAAACTATCTGCTACATATAATGAACCAGTTAACATTGAATAATCACCGTCTATGTAGCGATTACCACCCTGCCATGGAATATTATTAACATAATTAGTTTGTTTACATTTTACACCAGCTTTATTATAATATTCAACTTTAAATGATAATTGTACATCGGATTTATGCGATGTTGGTACATATGATCTGATTCTAGTATAATTTGGAGTATATCCTAAATCATTATCTGATGTTGTTCGTATATCAGAAATATACCATTCACCTTGTTCAATTACAAATATCAATACACCATCGCCACTATTATCTGATTCAAATGATATTTTATAATCATTGATTCTACTTCCTAATTCAGCAACTGATATTTGGCCTATTTTACGTCCAATTTTAATTGGCAATACTCGATTTAAATAATCAGTTGTGTTATAATTATATGCACTTCCTGAAATATATACTGATATTAATCCATTTGGTGTTGGACTATATGCATCTACTATTATTTTATACGAAGAATCTTCTAAAAAACTTCCTTTAAATGAGCTAGAAATTTGTACAATTGCAACTGAAGAATCATTTGTTAAATCGCTATTACTAACAATATGCATCGAATTAATTAAATCAATGTTATCATACGTTATAGTCGGAGCAACGGCACGGATATTACCATAATATGCTGATGCTGTATAATAAGTATTAATTATAGATTGACCTGTTATTAATCCTATAGATTTATCTGGAGATAATGATGCGGTATTGGTAACAAATATTTCACTTTCTAATAATTCAATATCCGAAATAGTTTCCCATGTACCAATCGTACCCGCATTATTTACATGTACCTTAATTCTAGATACATCACCAGTCATTGGCTGTAAATTATTAATTTTAATTAATGCAAATGACTCGGAATTTTCTGTTAATGAATATACCGGAGTTTCTTCATATTCAACTGTAAATGCAGAAGCGTCAAATTTATTATATTGATGTGGTATGATACTAGTTGCACTAGGTAACATATACGATGATTCTAATACAGCATTTTTATTATTTAATACTTTTTTAATCTTAGTAGTATATGGTTTTATAGTTGATGCATATAATGGTGTCGGTGTCGGATTAACTGGTGTTGTTATTGTAACAGTGCCATTAGTCATATCAGACGTAAATGAACCATTTTCTATTGACAATAGAGCTTGATTGTTTTGTAATCTATAAGTTACAGTACCAGTTGAATAAGTTAAATATTGTGTTGTATTATATACTCGATCTAAATGTACTCCTAATTGCTCTGTAATTTCTATAGATGGTAATGTATCAAATAGTATTTCAGATATGTTATCAACAACCGGATTACATATTGTTTTACCTTTCCATTTTACATTAGATTTACCTTTCCATTCAGCTGGGACTACTTGATTATTGACAATTTCTGCTTCGGTTAATAATGTAATAGTAACTTCACCATATGGTGTATCTTCGTATATATATATGGAAATTATTCTAGATTTATCCGTAGCAATAAACGGCGTAATTTCGAAATATATTGGATTTTGATTGTAATCTAGTATTTCAACATCTACTATAGAATATTGTTTAAGTGTATCAAAATTACCTCGTAATTTTAAAATATTCTTACCAGATGTGAGTTGTGTTGGGAATTCAGTAATTACAAAAAGTTCCGGAGAATACTCAGATGTGTCTGTATATAAAACCGGAACTTTATCTAATCCTTTATAGACTGGGCGTTTTCTTTTCATATGATACTTGAATATTCATTTTATATAAATATTAAGTATGAGAAATATGACTAAATTTATTTATTTTATTAACTTCAATTAAAGTATCAACCATGTCTCGCATAGAATCAACGTGTGATATAATAATTGAAAAATCGAATTTATTTTTAAAATATTCAAACAGATTAACTACTGCTGAAATATGTTCCTGATCTAAACTTCCCCAGCCTTCGTCGATTGCTATAAAGTTTGGCCTAGGCAAAGCAGATACATTAATTAATGCAATTCTGATAGCTAATGATGATAAAAATCTTTCCATTCCTGATGTTAATTCTAATGGCCAAAAATTATCTTCATCATATATGATATAACCGTTAATATTCTTACCATCGGTTTGCAATACCATATTAAAGTCAACTATTTGATTTAATACATTGTTAATTTCCATTTCAATTTTAGGAATTGCTTTAGATATTATATCATAAGGAACGCCATCTCTTGAAACTGAATTTAAATAGTATTCATATGCTTTATATTCAATTTCTAATTTTTTATATTTTTCTAAATTTTCAATTGCATGTTTCTTATTTGTTTTTGCAACTTCAATTTTACCGTGAGTTTGTTTAATTGAAGTTGCAATAGTTTTTAATAAGTCATTAATAGAGTTAACATCACTTTCAATGAGCTTTGGTGCTGATAAAATTGTTGGTATTGAAAGTAGAGGTTTTGTATTTGGCGCACCATTGGCAAGAGATTTAGACGTGCCTTTTGTAATGGCAAGAAAGCCAGGCAAGTTACCAGGACATTGTTACACACAAAGTTATAAGTTAGAGTATGGTGAAGCAAGTTTAAGTATACAATCAAACACAGCAATACAAAGCACAGACAAAGTTGTAATTATAGATGACTTAATTGCTACAGGCGGAACAGCAATAGCCTGTGCAGACATATTACACAATGCTTTCGATGTTCCAAAAGAAAATATTTTAATATTGGCAGTAATAAACTTGACAGATTTGCCTGGATTTGCTACAATAGTAGAACAAGGTTACAATGTGAATACATTAATTGAATTTGAAGGAGAATAATATGAAGAAAGTAACAAACAAGCAAAAAGCACATCAAAGCAAAAGAGCCCAAGCAGGTGCCAAGAGACAAGCACAACGAAAATTGCATATGAAACAAGTTAAGGTAGCAATGAGACAAAAAGAAATTGCTATGCTAAAACAACTTCAAGCAGGAACAGTAACATTATAAGGGTTAGATAATGGCAAAGGCTAAGAAGGCACCAGCAATACCGTTAAAAGATGTAATGGCGGCTATTGATAAAAAAGATAGAGGTTTCTATGATCGCTTATCAGCAGAACAAAAGAAAGCCTTTAGTGCCTGGATGATGATGAGGTATACAAGTAGTGTACAAGGTAGAGATGCCGCAAACTATATATTCATGACAAATGAATTAGTTAATTATCAGTTTATGGAAGTAAGTAAACACCCTGAATTACAATGGCTGTTATTAAGTGCATGTGGTGTAGGTAAAATACAGTTCCATCCATACTTGAAGCCACCTAATAGCAAAAAGAAAAAGAATAAAGTTACAGAATTTTTATATGAACTACATCCTCATATGAAAGCAGAGGACATTCAGATACTTGTTGACTTAAACACAAAAGAAGAATTAAAACAACTTGCTGAAGAACACGGATACGATGACAAATCAATTAAAGACATCTTTGGAAAATAATACATGTAAATGGTGTGAAAAGTCTTTTAGAAGTGAAAGGACTTTAAGTGCTCATATGTGTGTTAAGAAACGCCGTTTTGCAGATAAAGACTTGACTCATGTAAGACTTGGATATAGAGTATTTCAAATGTTTTACGAACTTAATACTACTGCAAGTAAAAGCAAAACCTCTGAAGATTTTATTCGTAGTAGTTACTATGAAGGCTTTGTAAAATTTGGTAGAAGTTGTATTGTAAACGAATATCTACAGCCTGAGAAGTTTGCTGAATGGTTAATTAAAGAAGGTAAGAAACTTGCTGATTGGGGCAAAGACAAATTATATGATGAATACCTAATGGTATATGTTAAAAAAGAACCAGGATTAAAAGCATTAGAACGTTCTATAATTTATCTTACTAAGTGGGCAGAAGAAAATAATGATGATTGGACAAATTATTTTGCAAATGTAACGCCAGCAAGAGCAGTACATGATATAAGAAGTGCAAAAATTAGTCCATGGATAATATATCTTAGTGACGGTGGCGGTAAATTACTAACACGTTTCAATGATGAACAAGTAAAAATGATAGAGGACATTATTGATGCAACATTTTGGATGAAGGTGTTTGCAAAAAATAAAGAAGAAGTTGGCGAAGTTAAACAAACATGCGAGGTAGCAAAATTATGAAAGTAAAATTAATCAGTCACAGCCAAACACCTAAAGTAGCAGTACCACAAGACGCATTAGACTTAGTGGCATATTGCGCCAGGGTAAGTAACCCAAGTAATCAAAACAACACAGAAACAAATGAAAAACTTGTGAAGTATTTGATGAAACACAAACATTGGTCACCACTTGAAATGGTGAGCGTTTGTTTAGAAGTAGAAACAACCAGAGACATAGCAAGGCAACTGTTACGTCATAGAAGTTTTAGTTTCCAAGAGTTTAGTCAACGTTATGCTGACCCAACAAAGGACTTAGACTTTGAAATACGTGAAGCACGTTTACAAGATCCTAAGAACAGGCAGAACAGTATTGCTACTGATGACGGCTTGTTACAGCACGGTTGGGCAGACATGCAACAGAAGGTTATAGACACCGCCTTAGAAGCATACAATTACGCTCTAAGCAACGGTATTGCCAAAGAGCAGGCAAGAGCAGTACTACCGGAAGGAAACACGTTAAGCAGGCTGTACGTTAACGGTACGTTGCGTAGTTGGATTCATTACATTGAATTACGTGGTGCTAATGGCACACAACAAGAGCATATGGATATTGCTCATGCTGTAGCAGATGTTATAGCAGAGATATTTCCATTAGCAGAAGAATTTAAAAATAAAGAGATATGAAAAAGAAAGAAGAAATGTTAGTAATCACAATGGAAGAATGTGGTGAACTAATACAAGCATGTAGCAAAATGTTACGTTTTGGAGAAGACAGCGATTATACGCAGTTGCAAGAAGAGATTGGTGACGTTATGTGCATGATTGAAATCTTACGTGATGGCGGACTTGTAAGCGAACAGCAGATACAAGAACGTATTAAAGTTAAGAAAGAAAAATTAATGAAATGGAGTATGCTTTACAGTGAAGATTGATTTTGATGTAGACATTGATATGGCTAATAGAGACGACTTTTTAAAGTTAGTCAATTGTACGCCTGCAAGTATTGAAAAGGATGGTAAATTTACCAAACACAATACTGGTGTCTACTTTCAAAACATTGATACGTTTCCACTTGAAGGATATAGTGCAATAGATCACAAACAAGCAGAAGACGACGGTTGGTTCAAGGTTGATATCCTAAATAACCATGTATACCATGGCATTAGAGATGAAGCTCATTTGGACCAGTTGGTTGCAACAGAACCTATGTGGGAATTACTTCAGCATAAAGAAGTAGTAGAAGAATTATTTCATATTAATAAACATTACGATATTGTTAAACAACATCAACCTACAAGTATTGAACAACTTGCAATGATACTTGCAATGATTAGACCAGGCAAACGATACTTGGTTGGTAAAAGTTGGGAAGAAATAGAAAAAGAGGTTTGGGTTAAGACAGACGAATACTTTTTTAAACACAGTCATGCGATTGGATATGCATTAGCAATTGCAGTACAATTAAATAGAATAGTAGAGAGTAGTTAGTCTGCTTTACGAACTAATTGAACACCACGTCTTTTAATCCTTTTACGAATTAAATTTTGTAGCGAAGTCATTGGACCAAATAGTACTTCAACATCTTTCATAACAAATGTTCTTAGATAAGGTCTAAAAGGTCTCATTTCAATATGGAGAAATACATCAATAGGTAATTGACGATTAGATTCCCACCACCAAGTATCACCATAATCTAATATGGCTTGTTTGAGTAACTCGGTAGGGATAGTGTCCAAATCGTAAAAAGTACAAATAGTATTATCGTAGTTTACGACAATACCAACATAGTCATTACCACCGTAACTGATACCAGTTAGGAAAGGAAATTTTTCTTCAGTGTTTTTGATTAGTTCTTTTTTATTGTCCACGTATCTATTTACCTTAGGATGTGATAAATACAGTAATATAAAGAGTTAAAATTATGAGCTACGGCGACCACAAACTATATCTTTACGAAGATGCAATTGACTTAGTAATAACTACTGAGGGAATTTATACGGATAACAGACCTATGAACAACAAAGATTTAAAGGCCCACAAAGGCTTAACAAATGATTTAGTATTTAATATCAGGGATAGAGACAGAAAACTACAAAATGTTTCATCTGACCAATTATATGGATACTTAATTGATCCAACAACTAAAAGAAGAATTCTTAAGAAGTTATTGGAGCATACAAGTAACGTAGGACAGGTAAAACTTGTTCTTAATGATGGCGACTTAAAAGATGTTAAACCAGGTTTACACACAATATATATTGCAAGAACAACTGCTGATAGTATTGACCGTCCTGTATTTGCAAACCAAAACAGTGATATCCAGTTCCAAATTGAGATAACAGAACAAATTGACCAAACACCTATACCAACACAAACAGCAAATACATTTACCCAGGTAGCGGCTACACCAAGCGATGCCGCAAATATTTTTACAACAAGTGCTTTCTTTGGTAACCAAGACAGAAACTTCTCATCTGGATTACATAGCATTGCTATACATCCTACAACATACACTGGTAATATTGATATACAAGCAAGTTGTATTGCAACATCACCAGACAGTGATGACGTTAGTACTGATTGGTTTACAATTGATGCTAATATTGCCTTAAGTGCCAGCAGTGATATATTTTATAAATCATATACATTAAATGCTAATTGGTTAAGAGTATTGCATAAGCCAGATCCATCCAACTCAGGTACAATTGATTTAATTCAAGTAAGAAATTAGTTGACAATCTGACATTTATCCTGTATAATTAATACATGGATATAGACTTTCTTATTGAGCGAGTACATCGTCTCCTTTTAGATAATTTGCCTGTGAAAACAAGCAAGACTCCAAGCGGCTGGGTTACTATGAACTGCCCTATGTGTAATGATAAAAGAAAAAGAGGCGGAGTTATATGTAGCGGTCCAAAGATTAGTTTTAATTGCTTCAATTGTAATTTTAAAACAGGCTGGGCACCGAATCCAACAATAGGTAAAAAGTACAAAGAACTTGTAGAGAAGTTAGGAGTCGATTCAAAAGAAGTACACCAAATACAAATAGAGTTATTAAAACATAGCGAACAACTTGAAGTTGAGGAAACATCAGACTATGTGTATAACGTTTCAAAATTTAATACGGAAGTATTACCCGAATCTACTATTGCAGTAGACGACTTGCCTGTAGAACATCCAATCAGGCAATATGCTATTGAAAGAGGACTATATGGTCTATATCCATTGCTATACTTTGACGACAGGTTATACAAGCAAAGACTTATAGTCCCTTTTTCATATAACGGAGAACTTGTTGGTTGGACAGGTAGACATATAAATCCACCCAACAAGGAGACACCGAAGTACTTACACAAAATGCAACCTGGATATGTCTTTAACGTTGATAGATTCGCAGATAGTAAAAGAGAAATAGTAATTGTAGTCGAGGGTGTATTCGATGCTATCATGATAGATGGTATAGCAGTTCAAGGAAACCATGTAACAGCCGAACAGGCACATTTAATTAATAAATTAAATAAAAGAGTTATTGTATGTCCTGATAGAGATGATGCTGGTAAAGAATTTATTGAACAAGCATTAAGTTTAGATTGGGAAGTAAGTTTTCCACCCTGGCATGTTGATATAAAAGATGCCGCAGATGCTGTACAAAAATATGGAAGGTTAGCAACTGTTAGGAGTATTATCCAACATGCAACAGGCAACCAATTAAAAGCAAGAGTAAAGGCAAAAATGTTATGATTAAAAGAATAAAGGAATGGAAAGATGTGTGCAAATTACATTGGAAGGAAATTATATCCTTAGCAATTGCATTACATTGGGCAATGGATTTATTAATTATTGTACCTATATCAATAGCAATAGGTTATTTGTTTGGCATACACATAGGACACTAAATATGGAACCAATGAAATTATATATAAACGGTTGTAGTTTTACTGCCGGAGAAGCTCACAAGTTTAGACCTTTTTGGCCTTCGTTCTTGGAAGCCGACCATGAGATAGTAGAAAATAATTCCTATCCAGGTTGTTCTAACCATAGAATTATTAGGCGTACTATTGACTTTATTAATAGGCATCCTAATCCTTCATCATTGGTGTATCTTATACAATTAACAAACTGTGAACGTAGCGAATGGTACGATGCAGAAAGAAACATATGGATAGGTGCATTAAACGAGTTAGCAAACTTTGACGACAAGTGGAGAGACCGCCCATGGGCAGTTGGTAATAGCCATGCCGAGGATTCTGCTCCATATGATGCTTTGCAAAAGAAATACTTTAGTGTTGCACATAATCATCAGTCTTTAGAAAAAGACATGTTAAGTACTATGGAACAAATTTTACTATTACAATCAGTATTTAGACGTAACGCAATAACAAGGTATCTATTCATACCTATGAGTAAGAGTGCAGACCCAAGGTCATATGAACCTGACGAACTTAACGTTCCGTATTTTAACGAAATGCTTGATACAATTAATTATAAACACTTTACCGACATAACAATCAGTGAACTTTGCAGAGGATTAGAGGTTAGTGCCGAAAATGGACATCCAAATCGTGTAGGTCACGAGAAAATTTATAGATATATATTAAACGAGCTGGAAGAAAAACGCATATGAGTGATATTAAAACATACAACGAAGAAACACAAGAACTTTTCTTAAGATTCTTAGTAAGCGACCCTGATCTATTTAGTAGATGTTCTAACATTGTGAAGCCACAGTTCTTCATACAAAAGTATAGACCGGCGGTTGAATTATTTCTTTCTCATAGTGAACAACACAATGCAATACCAACACCAGAGCAGATTAGTGCTGTGTCAGGCACACATTTAGAACCTATACCTAATGTAACACCCGATCATCATGAATGGTTTTTAAAAGAGTTTGAAACATTTTGTAGGCATAAATCACTTGAAGCGGCAATTATTGAAAGTACTGATTTACTTGAAAAACAAGACTATGGTACTGTAGAAAATAAAATTAAAGAAGCAAGCCAGGTAGGACTTATTAAGGACTTAGGTTTAGAATACTTTGATAATCCTAAAGAAAGACTACAATGGATTAAAGATCAAAGTGGAGCAGTTAGCACAGGCTGGAAAGGTATAGATCAAAAGTTATACGGTGGTCTGAATAGAGGCGAAATGACAATCTTCGCAGGTGGTTCGGGTGCAGGTAAAAGTTTGTTCTTACAAAACTTTGGTGTAAACTGGGCACTTGCAGGACTTAATGTATTGTATCTTACATTTGAATTGGCTGAAGGTCTAGTATCCATGCGTTTGGATTCTATGATGACAGGCATTGGCACACGTGAGATTTTTAAGAGCTTGGATGACGTTGAACTTAAAGTTAAGATGCTAGGCAAGAAGGCGGGTAACCTGCAGGTCAAGTATATGCCAAGCGGTAAGAACTGTAACGACATTCGTGCATATTTGAAAGAGTATCAAGTTAAGAAAGGGTGTAAGCCCGATGTTATTCTAATCGACTATTTGGACTTGATGATGCCGTTGAGTGTTAAAGTTAGCCCCAGTGATTTGTTTGTCAAGGACAAGTATGTATCGGAAGAGATTCGTAACTTGGCCATGGAAACACAATGTATCACAGTTACAGCTAGTCAGTTGAATCGTAGTGCTGTTGAAGAAATTGAATTTGACCACAGTCACATTTCGGGTGGTTTGAGTAAGATCATGACAGCAGACAATGTCATAGGTATCTTTACCAGTAGAGCTATGAAGGAACGTGGACGTTATCAAATCCAGTTTATGAAGACACGTAGCAGTAGTGGTGTTGGAC
>ENA-OSIY01001594-OSIY01001594.1-marine-metagenome-genome-assembly--contig:-NODE-1594-length-12057-cov-4.331302_pt1 | contig 12057 bp, 21 predicted proteins | sample MGYA00237884_ERZ534233 | MGnify/ENA primary metagenome ERZ534233 (study PRJEB26412, sample SAMN06343840) | marine metagenome | isolation source: estuarine water | place: USA: Columbia River Estuary... | reverse complement strand
CGAGATCTACACCTCTCTATTCGTCGGCAGCGTCAGATGTGTATAAGAGACAGTGATGGCATATTGATAATCTCTTCGAAGGTCTTTAAGTATCTCATTTGAAATATTCTCTGAATTTTTTAATACCTTCTTTCAAAGACTCCACAAAGTTAAAATCTTTCATAAAGGCAGCATAAGCTTTCTTATACCCAGATTGAGTCTCGTCATTTGCGTTTTGTAGGTATTGCCAGTTGAAGCTTAGTACATCTGGTGTTTTGAATCCAAAGAAACCGAGAACTTCTTTCTCTAACTTAACCGCTTCTTTACCATTCCAGTTTTGTCCGATTGCGACAACACCAGTTTCTTTATCTTTTAAAAGATTACTTTCACCTAATGTAGTGTGTCTGTTTTCAAGCCACGTAAGTCTTTCTACCAACTGAGTATAGATAGCATTCATCTTACCCCATCTGATACTTCCGAAAAATATAATGATATCTGCATCATAAATAGCATTTGCTACTTTGTGCATCTCGTCTGTAGGATTGTTTATTGATGCCCAGCATCTGATAAATTTATCTGGATTATTACTTTTAAGCATGGCTGCTTTGACACCACAACCATTTCCTTCTTTGTTAGAAACGTTTCCCTCGCAAGGAAATATCTTAAGCTTTGATACATTTATTATCTCGACAGATTTCAATTGCTTTGCAAGCTCATGAGCTATTACTGAAGACTTTGGAAGTTCCTTCTCACCTTCCCATCTGTTGGATGTAGTAAGGAACAAGATTTTCTTATCACTATTCTTTAGATATTTATAGAGTTTGTTTAACTTATCCATACTCTATATATTAAAAGATATAAACTTAAAAACCTCTTTACAAAGAGGTTTTTTTTACTTTTTCGTATAATTCTCTCATTGTATCAATGAGATTATTCACTTTTGTATTATGTTCAGCGATTCTGACATGAGGTGGTTCACTTATGTTGTTGTTTAGTGAATTCGCAACATTGAATGAATGTAGTATATCAAGTTCTAAGTCTTTTACTTCTTCTTTAAGTAAATCATATGATTTTGCTTTTTCAAAGATATCACCTTCCAATTTTGTAATATCTTCTTCTTTTTTTGAAATAACTTTCAATTTTGATTCAAGATCTTTTTCTCTTTCTGAAAGTGCTTTCAAATCTTTGTCTATCTTCTCTTGAAGTTTGACATACTTTTCGTCTATCTCTTTTGATGATTCCAAAGCAGATCGGTCTATGTTTCTTTCTTTTTCGTTTAGATCCTGTATTTTGTCGTCTAAATCTAATCCTTTTTCAATAAGGTCTTTAGATCTTTCTCTAATATCGTCTTCTTTTTTGTCTAAAGATTTTAGGTCTTCCTTGTATTCACCTTCTCTCTTCTCAACTCTTTTCAACCTAATCTCAATCTCATCTTCTTTTTCTTTAATCCTTTTGTCTCTGTTGTTTAAATCCTGCTTTTTTCTTTCAAGCTCTCTAACCACAGATTCGTCTACTACGTTTCCGATTGGTACGTTTTGTTGAATAGAAGAAAGTACCATCTCGTCGATGAAAGGGATAAGTTTTTTTGTCAATACTGCTGGAGTAGGTAGCTTGTTTGCCTTTATGTAAGTTAGAAGTTCGGCTTTCCAATCTATGATTTCAAAAAATTCCGGATTGTTGTCTATTATATCTTTATCTATTGGAATTATATCTGATTTTATTTTATAGTTATATTCTTCCAATATAGTACCCGCCTTCAGAATGAATATCTTTTTATCTGGTGATAGGTATTGAAATTCTTTGACTACCTTATGTTTTATCTTCATTATAGTGATATTGTTTTTATGTATATATTTTATAATAAAAAACCTCTTTGTTTTTAAAACATTACTTATTTTTTTAATAAAATAGACATGAAGAAAGGATTTAAATTGAAATGCAACGAAGACATCAAAAACCTTTTAGGTTCTCCACTCTTTGAAAAAGATGAGGTGTATGAAGTTCTTCACGTAGATAATGAGAGCACGGAAGTTCTCGTATGTCTCAACCACATACTATATGCCAACGAATACAACATGTGGCCATTGGAATGGGTAAATAAAAAATTCAAGATTGTAAAATGATAAGAATAAGTAAAGGAAACAAAGTTCAAAAAATAATGATAGGAAACTCGGAAGTATCCTCTGTTTTCATAATACCTGGAGTGACGAACTACACGAACGTGTTCACATACGGTAACATGCTTTGTTTATCCAACGAAAAGCTTGAGGAATCCGCTAACATAATCTTCGAAAACGAATCCGACCTCGAAAGGTTCGTGATGCAGCTAATGAAAGACATGAAAGGAACAAACGCACCAATAAACGTAAATGTTGAAACGAAGGCGTCTTAACATAATATCACTTGTATTAGGTATTATTTCTATTCTAATGATATTCGTTTTACCGTTCTTCATTCCAAAAGAATTGGACACTAAGTTCTTCGCCGGAATTTACATGTTTGTATTCTTAACATTCTTAGGTATAGCGAACAAAGCAGGTGAGATTACAAATAGACCACTTACCCCTGAAGAAAAAAGGGATGAAAAAATTGATCAAATATTGAATTGAAATTTTTATGTATTAGAAACTTCTTTATAGGTTCCGAAACTAGGACCAGATGGACGAAAGGAAAATGGTATGTCGGTAGGATTCCCACTGAGATAGAAGAAGAGCACGGAATAGCCTACTACATAGATTCCGATGAGACTATGGGAGGAAACCTGACCGGATATACTCACCAGCCAATAGAATACTTCGTCAAGAAGAAGGACTTTGTGACATACTTCAAAACAGACATGCAGGTAAGAGAAGAAAAACTAAACCAAATATTAGATGTACGAGATAGTAATGACAACCTGGTATCAAGAAACACCAGGACAGGATTATGAAGAAGTTTATATGAATAAGGGATTCGAAGATATGGAAGCAGCGTGTGAAGTATTTGCTAAAGACTATCTTAACATATTAGAACAATTTCCTGTTGAAAAGATAGAGATTCGATTCAACTTGAATAGAACAAAAGAATCCCAAAGAGACGAAAGGATTGAAGAGATACTCAAAAAGTAATATATAAAAATAAAACAAATAAATATGAACAATTAGATTACAACACCGAAGATTGAATGGCGAACAAAACAGATCTCAGATAAAGATCTAGCCTTAAAACTATACAGTGCCATAATGGACATGTATGGATTCTTAAAGAGAAATGAAGACAAATATTGTTTCTACCATGACAAATGGGGAATAACTTCACATCAAACGGCCACATCCTCTAACGGCCAGGTTTATCAGAAACCTATCTACACCAAAATACCTACACCAACAAAATACCAAACTAACAGACTTTTCCTATCTATCGACGATGGAAATGGAAAGCAACAAGACTTATCTGCGATACGAATGAGAATCATAGACAATTCTGACTGTGATGATGGATACATCGGTGGTACAAAGACCACATATGCATTCTGTATGCCGGTAACGTCATACACTACTGATTATCCGAAGACTATGAATAAACTTATACGATTCATAGGAAAAATTCCGAAAAAATCAAGGAATAAACTAATAAAGTCTTTATATTTGTATGATATAAAAGAAGAGAAAGATTTTTCCTCTTATGAACGATTGTTTTCTCGTCTTTCTAAACGTATGGGTCTTTCATTTGGTAAACGATGGGATAATAATGAAATCTCATTTGATAGAATCGGTCCAACTTATTCAGTACTCGGAGATAGAAATAGAAAGTTAAACAAATTATTTAGAAACAGAAAATGGCATACTTAAGCGACAGCGACATAATGGCATGGAACGACCGCATTCCACCGGAAACCAATTTTTACATAGGTGCAAGATATTCAAACATGGCATCGCAGCCAACGATAGTCTTCTCATTGAGAGATTCTCATATGTATCCGCAGAGCTATGATCAGAATGGTCAACAAAAACAGAGAGAGATTGGAGATCCAGACTTAAAATATCGGTTTGCATTCTCGATAGCAAGCAACAGAGAAGAAGAGTTCTATTCGATATTCGATAAGTTGTCAAAAGAATCTTTTGATAACCACGTACTTACCGCGAACGGCACGACCACCGCATTGAAGCTTGATAGAAAGATAACAGACGAGCCTACTAAGACCCTTCATAAAGTCTTTGATAAAGAGTATATGAGACTGGAATATGATTTCAGTGGAAAGCTTTCTTCTATAATGGCTTACGTGTGTTTATTGGAAACAAGTATAGAATACTTCTCGATGATATGGGGCTATGACGAGGACGGAAACGAATACAACCTTTTAAAATATCCTATCGGAAACGTGGTTTCACCAGCAGACGACAAATCTAAAGACTATTTAATACTAGATTACAAATTTATCAGAGCAGGTTCTTTTATTATAAACTATGTTGCTTGTGAAATGTTCGCAGACAAGAACTCGCCTATTGTAAAATATGGTCCGGTTCAAACATTCTCTGAGAATAATCTGGTTTGGAGCAGGAACAATCGAATAGACGATTTATTGAACTAATGGAAGAAAGAACAAACGACTTGCTTGAACTGTTCTACAACGACGGAGATCCAGTTGGATACGTTGATGGTAGGGATATCATAGAAAAGATGGGATTGGCGAACAAAGAATATCTACAAGCTTACGATATAAGATCTTTCTACGACAATACTCCTGAGATTAGCGAGTTCTTCGAATACTTTCGACACATTTTGGAAACCAATCCTGGGTACGAATTAGCTTCAGCCATCTGGATCGACAACCACTATGGTCTTAGACCGGAATGGCAGAGAGAAATAAAATTGAGAACTCTTTTGGATAGTTGAGAATATCTTCTTACATTTGTATATAATAGGTCTGAGTGCGTAATGCGGGGCGGTCCCAAATCCTCTATGGTTGACTTAGTGTGAGTTCGATTCTCACCTTGGATCTATTTTTTAAGCGGGTAGAACCTAATGCAGCGTGGAAGTTGCGTTGGCTTCTAACACCAATGGTATCGGGTTCAAATCCTGCTACCCGCACTAAAATTTTAGTAATGATAATAACAATAATATTGTTCATCTTGTCTTTATTTCTTCTCAAAAGAGAAGGTCTTGAAGAATATGGTGTAGCAGGAATGCTTGTTAGTATTGTGTTTCTGACATCATTACTTATCTATTATATATGCACGAAATAAAGAACATAGATCCTTCTGTACTAAATAACTTCTTAGCGGAAGAAAGAAGAGATTGTCAATACTTTTGGCATGTTGGTCGATTGAGAAGACCACGATTTGAGGGTTTTAATAGTAATGGTATTCAGATGTGGAAATCAGAAAGACAAAGAGTTCTTTTCTATAAAATGTTTGAGGTTTTTTTAATAAAATATACTATGAGTGGAAGATGGAATGGTCAGACAAAGTCTGAGTTCGATAAGAACTTTAAAAGAGTATCTGATATAGTCGCTAAGTCCGATGGCGACAAAGAAAAGGCAATAAAACTTGCTAAGCAACAGACTGCTAAGATTACAGATGAATGGAAAGCAATCAATCGTGCGATGGCTGCCAAACAAGCAGGTCATGAGTATATCTTTGAGGTATTCTTTCAAAGAGCTTATGAGTTAGGATCTGTTTCAAAACAAGAGTACAGAGAATACAAACTTGATAAATTGGGAATCTGATGATGACTATACAACTATTATACAAAACTATTATACAAAACTATAATATACATAAAAGAAAATAAACGAATTTTAAATAAAGAAATATGAGCAAAGAAAAAGAAAAGGTAATAGTAGTATCAGACCTTTACAAAGAAATCTATACGAACTTCAACGTAAGTCCTCAGGTAGAGAACATGAAAAATCTGGATAAGAGAGAGTTATATCTATTGCTTACATTTGCATTAGACAAACATTCTGATGAAGATCCAGTTGTGATCCATAACTTTCAACCTTTCAAAGATGAAGTGATGGAGATCTATGACATTCAAGACGATAAAGAAACAACTAATGAAACTTTACTTGCTTTGATTGAAGAGACTGGTGATAAATACATCGAGACTGATGATCTTGTTGACTCTGAAGGTAACAAGCTTAGAGAACCATATACGAAACAAGAAGTTAGAGAAGCAAAGATTGACATTCTTAACGAAGAAAAATAATAAATAAAAAATGTTTGGATATAAAATAGGATATAGAATAAAAGTTTGGAGAGTATACTGGAGACGCTGGAAAAATCGTCTCGATAATAGTATTACTCCAGATGAAAATAAAATAACCACTCCTTTTCAGGAAAAAGGAATAAAGTTATGGAGACTATGTCTGAAGGACAACTCTACAAAATTGGCGTTCAATACAAATGGAGTACGTCAGATTGAAAAGGAAAATCTTTTACTTGTATTCCAGCACAATCCTAGTGGAGAGTCTGTAATGACTATTATGGATATAAACGACAGCAACAAGAACATCTATGAGCTGAACATTCTGAACAAACAGTCTAACTATGTTTGTGATCTTTTTGATGATGAAATGGATAAACGAATGAGTCTTGTTGAAAAAACTAAGCGCCAGATTATAGAAACCGATTTAGATAATCTAGTGGTTGTTCAGGAAAATCTTTTGAAAATTAAGATACAGAAAGAAGTTAAGTAAAAAAAGTCGCTCCCTATTATGATTTTATTTAAATAAATTATTTTAATTTAAACTTTTGTCCGTATATTTGTAAAACAATAACTAAAAAACATAGTAATTATGATAATTAAGAACATTCACGAGAAACTTTTAAACGGTATTCAAACGATGCTTATTGACACCAAGGTGAACCTCCCATACTACGGAGAATTTAATTTACATGTCAATTTCCATGAGCAAGACTCAATCGGAACTTGTGCGATTAACGTGACAAGCAAAGGAATGAACTTCTACTATTCTCCGAAGTTCTTAGAGAATATGTCTCAAAAAGAAGTGAACTTTATCACTCTTCACGAGGATTTTCACTTGTTGTTCAACCACCCTCGTAGAACAATCACTGGACAGTACGACCACAAAATGTCGAACATCGCTCAAGATATGATTATCAACCATATCATCTGGGAAGATATCTCTCATTCATTTGTTGAGATTCCTAAGTCTGCTGATGGTAAGAACATGGCTTTATTCGTACCTAAAGAGTATACAGGTAAACTTATCTTCGAAGAGTTATATGAATGGCTTAAAGACGAGAAAGAGAAGTACGACAAAGAAAAGAAAGACGGTAAGTGTAAAAACGATAAATGTCAATCTTGCAACGGCTCTGGTAAAAAAGACGACAAAGGTCAAGGTCAGAAACAAGATCAGCAAGGTGGTGGTCAAGGCCAAGATAAACAAGAAGGTCAAGGTCAACCAGGCGAAGGTCAGGGTAAAGGCGAGCAAGAAGGTGAAGGTCAAGGTGATGGTGGTCAACAACCAGGCCAAGGTGGTCAACAACCAGGTGAAGGTCAAGGTAGTGGCGAAGGTCAAGAACCATGTCCAGATTGTGGTGGTAATGGCAACCAAGATGGTAAAGACGGTAAAGGTAAACCATCTTATGGACCTTACGGAAAGAATCCTGGTAAAGATGGTGATGCTATCGATACTTGGTCGAAAGAACAAATCTTCGACGATATGGAAAACAACAATGGTGAATACTTAGATAAACACATTGGTGATGATGTTCCGGAAGAGATGCGTGATGCGATGGTGAAAGACGTTATGGAGAGATTGGCTGCACGTGGCTTAGCTGCGGGTAATGTAGAACAAACTCTTGCGAAACTTCAAAAGAAAAGAAAAGACTACTTGAAAGAAATTAAAAGAGCAGTCTCTAATATGATTTTTGGAACAGTTAAGCAAAAGACTATCGTTAAGCCAAACCGTCGTCAGATTGCTGGTCTTAAAGGAACTCGAAAAGTGAAAACTGCGATAAATGTAATTTTAGATACTTCGGGAAGTATGGGAAATACCTTTGAAAGAGTGTTGAGTTATATTTACAGAAATGATATCGAGGTTAATATGGTACAAGCTGATACTGAGGTTAAATGGGTTGATAAACTTATGGATAAGAAAAAGATTGAAAGAATGAAGATATCTGGGTTGGGAGGAACCGCACTTATGCCAGCAGTTGATTATGTTGTTGAAAACTTTAATCAGTACAATAATTGTATACTCACGGACGGATATTGTGACAATCTGGATCTAAGTAAGTTAAAGGGTAAAGTACTTATTATCTCTATTGGAGTGAAAGTACCGATTGCTAAATCAAATGGTAAGGTCAAACAAATATGTGTTGATATAAATGAGAAATAAAAAAAGCGCCAACACTGGCGCTTTTTTCATATATAATCTATATGGGTTTAATAGATGATTTAAATGATTATTGGGATATCTTAGTTGAAGACGATAATAATTTTTGTTTTTCAAATGATGATGGTTCATATACATATGGAACAACACCATTTGAAACATTCAATAAGATTATACAGAGTTTGGAAAGACCAAAAAGATTCATTGTATTGGGCTCCAGTATAGGTTGGCAATGTTTTTATTGGAATCAGTTATTTCCGGATATACCAACTATAGGGTATGATATACATGATGTGAGAGTAAACTTTACGAAAGAAATGGTCAAAAAACATAGATTGAATAATATAGAATTCTATAACAAAAGTATGTTGGATGTAGATATAAAAGACGGTGATTTAATCTGGGAAAACAATCTTTGTATAGATAATTCTATTAGTGATTCAGTAAACTGGAGAGCACTTACGCGTAATATCGATATAAAAATAGTTTCATATTCACCTATACTATCTCATTATCGAGTAGACGATAATAGTCTATTATTGATGGATGAATCGGGATTCAAAGGGTTTCAATTTCGGAGAGAAACACTACCTACAAGTTGGTGTGAACGTCAAACATTTTTTATTATAGATTAGGATGATTTATCTTTTAGAATTTACAGGAAGCTTGTATGAGTTTAAAAACTCTCACGGTAGAACCTCTACCGCTTTACATGGGATAGTCAAGCATCAGCCTGATATGATGATACTTCATAGGTATGATTTGTTTTTTCATTTCGATAATAAATTTCAGACAAACAATCCTGATAAGATAGATTTGCAAAGACTTGATGGTAAGAACGCTATGTTATATCATTTGGATGTTTATGCAGGATGTTCTGAGAAGATAGTTTCTTTGATAAAGTATTGTATTGAGAATGAAATAGATTTGTTTGTTCCTATTTCTGATGGATTCGTGCATGTGTATCTAAAAGATGATAAGTCTTAAAAATCCACATAGATATGAGATAAGAGATATATTGGAAGGATATGAACACGTAATATATGACTTCAAAGAAACTTGTAGCAAACCTAATATGGATCTTCAAATGAGAGAAATGATTAGAGATTTGAAATTAAAAAACTTTTTTTTATAAACTTTTTGAAAAGTATTCAATATAAAAATAAAAATAAAATAAATTATGTTAAACAACACTACAAACTGGGCAAACACAACTAGCCCATCTAACGCATGGTCTAATCCATTCGCATCATTGGTAAACTGGAATAATAATCCATTTACTACAACTCCACTTACAACTGGATTAACTACATTGGTTAATAACACACCAACTACTCCATTTGTAAATGCTTATGAAACAAATGATAATTATGTATTAGAATTTGCAGCACCAGGTTATAGCAAAGAAGTTTTTGAAGTTTATTACAATAACAACACATTAACTGTTAAAGCTAACGTTGAGTTAAACGAAAGAAACGAAAAAACTAATTATTCTTACAGAGAATTTAACTATGCTTCTTTCACAAGAGAATTTCAAATACCAACAAATGCTGATGCTACTGAAACTAGAGCTAAGTATGATAATGGAGTTCTTACAATTATGTTGACTAAAAATAATAATACTTCTAACACTAGAACTATTAAAGTTTCTTAATAGTTTTTAACTATTAAAAAAAAGAGAGTCATTAGTGACTCTCTTTTTTTTTCTTATTATATCTCAATCTTTTCAACGTCTTCTATTTTGACGTATCCTATTTTATTGTTTTGTTCTACGGTAATAAGACCATCTTCGTCTATGTCCATAGCCTTCAATGGTTCTTTAGGATCGTTATCAGGTATCTCCTGAACGATTGTAGCATACATTATTCCACCTTTTTCGATACATTTTATTATGTCTTCTTGTTTAAGAAGATCACCTTCTTCATTGTTTTGCTTGAAGTCTTCGAATAATTTTAGCCATTTCATGTTTTATATATTAAAAAATAAATATATACTTTATGAGAAAGTTTAGCAAAATTCTAGAATCAGCAGACAGTGATATAGTATTAGACATAAAGGACATACTTATGGACTTAAAAGACGTTGGATTCGAAATAGAAGTAAGTGAGTTTCAAGGAACGTACAAGGTTGTTTTGATTATGCCAGATAATTTGACTTCTAATTTAGATATGATGGAGTGTATAAAAGACCTTGCAGTCGCGGATGAAAGGATTAAAGATCTTGGAATGTCATACGATGCCGGAGTTACAGAGATAAACAAATTCAGGGCAGAGATACGTCTTATGTATAAAGTAGGGGGAACTGTTGCGAACAAAGACATCCATGGATGGAAAGAGTTCAAATCTTATTGTGAAAAAGTACTTGGTATTGAAGGAATGGAAGGTAGAGACCCTCTTTATTTTAGGATAAATGTAGTCGATAAAGATTCGGGGTGGCCGACACTTCCTGATGATAAAGCAGGATGGTCTATCGAAGTTGATGAAGATGAGAGAGACAGATTCGTTGCCGCATTTCCAGGATATGAAGACTTTTTAAAGAAACTTCTTAGTAGACAGATAAACTATAATCTAGTATGGCATCTATGTAGTAACGAAGGTGATAGACACCATCGTATATCAGACCCGGTCAAACTTGCTGAGTCAAATAAAAATCACAACCCTATGAAGTTTGACAAAGAAGGAATAGAAGCGGTAGAGACTCTTTTAGAGATGGCCCAGAAATTCCCTGATAAGATAGAAATAAAGAAACATAATATATGAAACATCTAAAAAGATTCGACGAAGAGCTAAACCCTAGTACATACAGAACTGCAGGTCAGAGATTGATAAGAAAATTCAAAGAAGAAAGAGGTAGAAAACTTATAGACTATGGAAACGAACAGGAATTTGGATTCTACAACATGTTTGTAGGAAATGTCAATACCAAGTTAGGTGATCCACAAAAGTTTACTAATCCTAAGGCTACATTCTACTTCAATAGCATTGGAAACAATTTCTATGGAAATGGTACTGAACCACTTGTAAAAAACAAAACTGCAGAGGAACTTGTAAAATCTTGGAAAGAAGGAGACAACGAGCTCGTCTTTACAATCTCTTTTAGATTCCAAGCAGCAGAAGAATCTAAAATAAATCTTAAACATGATATAATGAAAGAATCTAGGGGTACTCCAATGTTTTCTTTTAGAGTTGAATTAAGTGATTGGTATAATGGTTTGGATGAATGGAATACAGATCAAGATACTGGTGATATGATTGTTGGTGATGAAGCACATGACATCTATGATATGTTTGTCAACACTTTCCACTACCCTCACATAACTTTGGAGAGACCGGACGACAAATACTATTTCGGTATATTCTCAGATAGAGCTTCTGCCAACAGATTCGTCAAGAACGACCTTCCTAGATTATTAGAGCCATTCGAAGGACACATCCACGACATAATATCTGCCATTGGTGGAGATCCAGAACATATAGACAAGATAAAAGAACTTTTTCCAAGCCCGGAATCTCTTTTTGGAAGTATATCAGTAAATGGTTTATACGACGATGATAGAAAGGCTTCTGCACCTAATAGCAACTTTTCTAGTAGATGGTTCAATGGAAATGTAATATCAACAAAAAAATAAAGAATATATGAAATACTTAAAGAAATTTAACGAAGAGCTAAGACCTCAGACATATAGAAGTGCCGCAGCTAAGCTACTTAAGCAAAGTCCTTTCAACAAAGAAAGA
>ENA-OSIY01001593-OSIY01001593.1-marine-metagenome-genome-assembly--contig:-NODE-1593-length-12060-cov-9.077276_pt1 | contig 12060 bp, 20 predicted proteins | sample MGYA00237884_ERZ534233 | MGnify/ENA primary metagenome ERZ534233 (study PRJEB26412, sample SAMN06343840) | marine metagenome | isolation source: estuarine water | place: USA: Columbia River Estuary... | reverse complement strand
ACCTGTAGAAGTAACTCCTGAAAAACCTATAGAAAAAACAAACCCAGTTAAATAACTGGGTTTGTTTTTATTAACAATCAATTTGTTTTCTGATTAAAGATTTTAAAACATCCTCTAATTCTTTAGTAATCTCAACTTCTACGAAGTCAATTTTTACTTTGTAGATATGAATTTCATCACAAGTAACTTTTGTGGAGGAAGAACCTTCGGTCCAATAGTCACCAGGGCATTCGTCGAAGTATCCAGAAATTTCTTGTTCAAACTCAACAAAAATTTCAGTATCATCATTATGAGCTTCTGTAAAACAAGCGAATTTTTCGTCACAAGAAGAACCTTCACTCTCATAAATCACATCACCAAAATCAGAAGATTTAGTGAAGTCACCATCTACAAAAACTAAATTTAAAAAGTCTATTTTATTTACAGCTGTCATATCTTATATCGTTTGTTTGTTTAACAAATATAAGGCATTAATTTAAGTCCACCAAATAAATGATGAACTTTTTCAACAATTTTTATCTAACCGTAATTTTTTTTGACAGGACCAAAAAATGTTGTCATACGTAAATTGTTTTATCAAGTATAGTAATATTATTGAAACCTTCATCTAAAGTTGGAACAATGTAAGAGTCTAACATAGATTTTAAAACGAATGGTGGTATCCATTTATTTTCATTTATTTTTCTTGTATTGTTTCTTTCTGAATATTCAACATCTTCCAAAATTGGAAAAGCAATTGCTACTTTATCATAATCATTTGAGAAATATCTCAAAGTTTGTTTTCTTCTTTTTGGAGATAAGTTAGTCATATCAACTATGACATTTTCTTTATTTAGATTAGCATCTTTCAATCTCAAATCCAAAAGTCTATCAACTTCCTTTTGATTAACATTTTTAAATGCTTCTGAGTAGTTATCAGAACCATAAACTTCCATTACTAAATCATCTCTAGAGATAACTTTAGTGTCTGGATAATTTCTTTTTATCCAAGTAGATTTACCAGATAATGGTAATCCAACTAATAGTAATACATATGGATCATTTACTTTCATATTACAAATATACGGTTAATTTAGTAATAATAATAATTTATTCGTATAGTTTTTTACTAACTAAAACTTTTGACTTCTTTTTTGCGGTTGCTAAAGATCTGTGATAACCATCTATAACTCGATACTTACCATCTTTTTCAATTACAACTCCCTTAATTAAATAATCTCTATAATTTCTATCATCATAGTGATAACCCCAAACTTTGGTCCAAAATTTTTCAATTTCTTTTAAGGAACTTTTTTTGTTTGATTCGCTACCAAATACCAAATCATCAGTATTAACTTCTAATATTTCATAGACGGTATCTTTTAATTCTGGTAGAATTGAACCATATTCTAAGTTAAGTAAATACTCAACTCTTTCGGTTAATGTGTCAATCGAAAGTGCTTCAAATATCTTTTCTTCTAATTTTTTAGCTAAATCAGTTTTTATAGTTACATCACCAATTTCTTGACCGTAATAACCACTAACAGTTTCAATTTCCCAGTTTGATGTATCATATACTTTATATTTTCTTAAAATTCTATCTATTGTATAAAGATCCATTTCTTTTCCAAAACCCTCTAGTAAGTAACTTAATTTACTATCTCTGATAGATGCTTTATCAACAGGTCCAAAAATATCTTCATAAATAACGTCAACAATTTTTGTGATATTTATATTAGTAATTTCAGCATCTTGAATCTCACCACAACGACATATTTTTTCTTCATCACATCCGAATGAATTGCAGTCGTAGTTAGTATTATACTCTACATTTAGATTATAATAAAAGCTTTTATCTACTATATAATTATCTCTTATAATCATTAATTTTTCTTTCTTACTTTATAAAATCTATTATCTATAGTTTTCATTATGTAAACCTTATTACTTTTAATTTTATCATACATTTCTTTAATAATAGGTCCACGTAAATCGTGCCATCCACTATTAACAATTTCTTCAGACATATAAGGGTACCAAGCATTAATACGATTAATTTTCTTAGTACCCTTTACTTCAATAGGATCATCAAAATATAAAAACTTATTATCTCCACTAGGTTTTAATCCATCTTCATATTCTTTATAAAGTCGTTTAATTTTACCGACTAAATGTGCTTTTATAAAGTCCATTAGAATAAATGTTTTTGTGCGTTTTTTAAATAGCTTTCAATATTTAATTTACCAACCGGATTTGCTGAATGAACAACAAAATCTGGTAATGATTTTTTATTATCAAAACACCAATCAACTAACCACTTGGCTGCTTCAAATCCTGTTTTTTCATTAGTATCAGTTCCTATGTAGTGCTCATCTGCTAAGTCGTGATCAAATGAAATAAAATCTGGTAAACCATTTTTAGTGATATAAGAAACAAACTCGTCATAGTTTATAACAACATCCCAGTCATTAGCCCAATAGAATTTATTAAGATTAGAACTAACTAACCCAATCGCATCTTTTGGTATTCTCAAATCATCTAAAAATAGTTTTTTCATTAGTCTAAGTAAATATTAAATTCGTCAGTACAAATATAATCTAAGAGAACAGCTTGTTCCATCAAAGATTGATATTCAAATAAATTATCACAAGTTTCTAATCTCGTTATGATAAAATTTGCATAAGATTGTGCAATTGGTCTGAAAATTTTTCCGATAAGTGATTTCATAATTATTTCTTTTTAAATTTATTTTTAAACATTTTTAAATCCATTTTGATAGTATAGAAGTTCATATCCATATTATTTTATATTCTGGTATTTTTTCTATAAAAGATTTGAAGTATTCCATCGATTCTATAATCTCATTGGCTTCTTTAAGTAATTTTTCCTTCATAATATACAAATATAAGTTAAACTTTGTAGTTATCCAAGAATTTTTTTTCAATTTTATTTAAACCTTCAACACCAACGATACTAATTCGATCTAAAACATTATCAATGTCTATATTAGAAATAATCCATTCGTTAATTTTTTTGTTAAAGTTATTCCATCTAAATCTATTCAATCCATTAACAAATGATTTTAATTCTTTTTCAAAGTCCATTCCATTTAGAAGTTCATTTGAGATGTTAGTTATACTATGGTTGATTAAGTTATTATCTAGAATTTTTGTATATCTTTTTACATCTAATGGTTTTAAAATTATGTAAAGTGAATAACACTCATTGTTATCATTAAACTCAAAATAAGAATCTGGTAACATAGAAGAAATGGTTTCTTTCTCGTGCTCAGATAGCTTATCATACTCAACATTTAAGTCGTATGAATTCTTAGTAAATTGTATCTTATAAACGTAAGTCATAAACTATATATTTTTAATTTCATGTAACATCATGATATAAATATCACTATTACTTAATTATTTGATCAATCTTGATGTCTCTTTCAATTGCCTTGGAATTTTGATAATACCAACTTCTAAAGTCACAAGCATAATAAATAAATTCTTTGAAGGAACCATCTTCATTATATTCAACACAACAAGTGCTCCCAAACATAAATTGGGTAAAACTTTTTTTCCAGATATCAGGAATTTCAGATTCTCTGATATCTCTATTTTCTTCATAGATTTCTTTTAGATTTTTCATTTTACAAAAATATGTATTAATTAAATAAGTCGTTTAGTTTTTTATCTCTAATAATAGATTTTAAAAATAATTCAGGATTAATTTTTAATTCTACTCTATACATAATAGATGAATTTACTACAATACTTATTATTGGATTTATATCTTTAAATTTTAATATATCAATTGAATCATAATTTGAAATTAAAGCAGAATCAACATACTCAACATATCTAGGAATATCATTTTGAACATTTAAAATATTTTCTCTTACTATAGAAACAACTCCATCTTTATTAGTTATTAACTGAATCATTTAAAACTCTTATTTTTTCTTTTTCTCTTAATTCAAATAAAATAGTAAGTTCATCTATCCATCTTTTAATAGTTGCAGCTTTCTCATAATACTCTTTATCAACCAAATCCCGAAGTCTTTTTTCAAGAAAGATGATATCACCATGCTTTTTCATTTATCTAAAATTAACTTATTTGATATTATATTTATAAAAATAAAAAAGATTAATTATTAATAACTTTTAATATCAAATTATTATAATCACCATTAGAAATTAGATCATTTAGGTTGAACTTATTTATAACTCTCATTGGATCTGAGTTAATAAAACAAATATCTTTTAAGTCCAATCCCCATTTTGATATGAATCTTATTTTATAATTGTAATCTCTTTCTTTTGTTTGCTCTATAGTTTCAACACCATTCCAGGAAGATTTACCATTGAAGTGTAATAAAAATGATGGTGTGTAAGTAACATTAAAACCTTTTATTAAACATCTTAATCTATAATCAATATCCTCACCACCAACTACAAACATTTCATCATACTCACCTACTTCTTTAAGAATTTTCAAAGGTATTCTTAAAACATAAAATGGCATCAACATACTTTGAAAGTATTTCATTTCATTATTAACTCCTAATGATATTTGATTTAGTATATCATATCTATCACCAAATTCATCTATTGATAATGAACTAGGTATTCCTAAGTTATGTGTTTGATTGCAGGATGGTATTGATAAAGTCATATCATCTGTTACTAACAATTCTGACCAATTAGGTGTGAATATAACATCATTACTAAGAAATACTAAATCTTTATTTTCTTTGATTGCCAGTCTCATTAGTATGTTCATATTATATGAAAAGCTTTCTAGTTTATCATTTAATATAAAATTATCTTCACTAATTCTACCATTGTTCCAATTTGATTTAAAGTCACCATCATTATCAACCATAACAAACTTATCATCTGAATTTAGAATTGTATTCTTAAAAAAGGAGTCAACTGCTTTATTAGCATACTCATTGGTTACTTTTAGTGTAACTATACCATATAATATACCCATCTATTTTATAAAAATGAAAAAATAAAAAGTTTTATAAAAACAAAAAAGACTGATTATTAGTCAGTCTTTTTTTTTATTCAAATGAGTCACAACATCCACCCCAATCTGACCAGTCAGGGTCATAACCATTTGCTTTTGAGTCGTGTTTAGTATCTGTATTAGATTCAGTCCATAACTTCTCACCTAAGTCGTCACCTTTGGAGTAATCCAACTCTGGTAAGTATTCCACTAAGTCGTTACGAGTACAATCTGTTGTGTGTTGCATTTTGTAATAAACTTTTAATTTGAAACCATCCCATTCAGTTGCTATGTATTCGATATCTAAAGAAATTAACATGTCGTTGATTAAGTCTTGTTCGTAGTCAATGCGTTCTTTACACAAATCAACTGATACAACTTTCTTGGTTAAAGATTCAATCTCTACTTTAGATAAGTAGTTGTATTTGTTATCGTGGAACCAAACATTCTCAGTTTTAGTTGGTGTTGATGTACTATTCCAAGTAGATTTAGAAACACCACCAGTATATCCAGCTCTACTGTGTACGTAACCACAATCATCATCCCATCCACCACCGTAGTATCCACCGTAAGAAGAAGTATAATTTTTGTATTCAGTTTTAGTAAAGTCACGTTCTACCGGTAAAGAAGTCCAATCAACTTTCAAACAAGCTTCTGCTAATTTAGCTAAGTGGTCAATATCTTGTCTTTCAGAGAAAGTGTGCTCATTGTAGTAACCAACTGAAATGTTTGTACACTCTGGGTAGATAGAGATAAATTGTACAGAGTCAGTTAATACACCAGTGTCGTCATTTTTATATGTAAATGTTCCTTCAGCGTCATTTAATTGTTTAGAAAGAGCTTCACCGAAAGCATCTGAACAACAACGTCTAGAAGTTTGGTAAGTAATGATAGAAGATGTACCTCTACGGTCAAAAGAAATAACTTTGTTGATACCTTCAATCTTTTCTTTCTTTTGTACTTCAGCAACTTTTTTAGAACCGATACAACCAACTTCTTCACCTAAGAAGAAGTAATAAAGACCTGGGATGTTGTTTTTAATCATATACAACATAACTGTTACACCAGCTTTATCATCAGCTCCTAAGATAGATTTACCATCTGTTTTGATAATTTCTTCTTCAAACACGTGATTTACTTGAGAAAGAGATGAAGTTGCAGTATCTAAGTGAGAAGTAAACATTACGTCACTTTCACCAATCTTAATGAAAAGGTTACCAAATTCGTCAGTTTGTAGTCCATCAACAGTAGAATGTAAAATAGGAAACAATTGCTCTTCTGTTCCGTTTGGGTATGTTCTGGAAGTTAATTCTAAAAACTTATCTTTAATATTCATAATTGAAATATTGATTTTTAATTTATAATACAAATATAAGGAGAAAAAAGTTATCCACAACCTTATTTAGAATTATTTTAAATTATTTTTTTAAATAAGTTTTAGTTTTTAATATATAAGTTATGCAAATTAACTCTGACGAACTAACCGGTAAATTATCAATTTCTGATAAATTTGATATAACCTCTGCAACATCATCAATTGGTGCTACACCTATTTTTAATTCTGTGGGTAGTGAATATATCTTATCATTTCCAAATTTACAAAATGTTAAGAAACTTACTAAATTTAATTATGATATTTTAGGTTTAACTCCAACTAGATATTTAAAATCATATTATAGAATTTCAAGAGATGGTCAAACTTGGTCAACTTGGTTAGATTTAAAAAAGAATATTGATAACTTTCCAGCTTTCTCAACAGCATTTCCAATGTTTGTTGAAGTTAAATGGGTTAGAGCAGGTTCTTCAACAATAGGAATTATTAGAATACTTGATTATTTATTAGAAGGTGAATTAGAAAGACAAGAAGTAACAGATGGATCTACAATATCATTAGGTGTTGGTAAAACAGTTATAATGAAAGCACCTTATATCTATAAAGTATTTAGTATATCCGATATAGAAGTTATTTCAGGTAGTGATTTATCCAATGTTGAGTTAAAATATAGATACTCACAAGATAATAGTAGAACTTGGTCTAATTGGGAAATGTTGACTAAAGAAAATATATCAACTGCTAGAATAAACCCAGTAAGATTTTTTGAAATTGAATATAGTATAACTAATAATTCTACATCAAGTGTTTCTATTCAAGATGTAAACTTAATTGGAGATTTTCAAAATGTTAGTAAAGACTACTTTAAAACTAATTTATTTGGTATTAGAGAATGTTGTCAATCTAATATGTTAGGTTACACAGATGCTAATGGTAATTTTGTTCCTAATACAGTAGCTGGTGGAGGTGCGGTTAGTGGTGCTGGTTGTGCTACTGATGGTAGTGGTTTACCACAATTAACTTCAGATGATAAAGCAAACTTATATAATCCATATCAACAAAATTCAGCAATGAATTTATTAACTAAGTTGAGTAATGATGCTCAAGATGTTTTTGGACATAAAGTAATTTATTTTGCAACTGACCCTGATAGAAAAGGTGAAGATAAAGTATTTAATGAATATCAATTATATAATGTTGTTTGTCAAGGTAATATAAAAGTAGCTGTAGAGGGTAATACTTTTCCAGATTCTCAAATAGTTATGAATCAATTTGATTTAAATTTATTTGAAACAATGCAAGTTCATATAACAAAACAACAATTTAAAGAAATATTCGGTCCACAAAGAAGACCCGCTAAAGAAGACTTTCTTTACTTCTGTGATATTAATAGATTATTTACTGTAGACCACGCACAACAATTTAGAAATTTTAATAATGCGGCAGTTTACTATAAATTGATTTTGAAAAAATTCAACAAAGCTGCAAATATCAATTACTCTAATGATAATGTTAAAACAACAGTTGATATGCTTACTAAGAATTCTACAATAGATGAATTATTTGGTGTTGATATTAAAGATGCTAAAAACGCAATTGCTAATAAAGACCAATTTAAACCATTAACTAAAGATCCAATCAGATTAGCTTACAATGCTTCTATTGATAAAGAATTAATTGAAAACTCTTCTACTATTGTTTCTAGATCTAATTATGATTTAGCTTCAGTTGGTTTTGGAGATGTTGCAGTACAATATTTAAATATGGAACCTTACTTAAAAGTATCAGATAATTTATCATATTATTTCTGGTTTAATATACACAATTATGTAGTTGATGATAATTATAATTTCTTCACTAACTACGATGAACAAACTTCACAAGGATTCAAATTTGATTTGAAAAATGATAGAATTGATGTTGTATTAAATACAGCTACTTATTCATTTGACTTATTAGATTATGTAAGTAATGATACAATTGCTTTAGAAGAAGAAGTTTGGTATTGTTATGTTGTTAACATTGACCAAAGACAAAGAAAATTAGAACAATGGATCTATAAAAGAGATTGTAATGATGAGTCAAGAGCTGGTTCTTTAATTAGTACTATTCTAAGAAAAGAATATAGTAATACTCAAGATATGATTCCGTTTGAATATGTAATTGATTATACAACTACAAATTCTACTAGATTAGTCGGTTCTGATATGAAAGCAACTAATATTAGATTATTTAATGATGTTATACCTGAAAGTTATCACAATAAAATACTTAATCAGTATATAATAGGTGATGATTCTAAAAATTTAATATTTGCAGATAACGCCACGACTCGAATTTTTTTACCCAAATTTCCATCTCATGAATAATGGTATTTAGTTTTAGTAGTCAGGACAGGATTCGAACCTGTATCGTTGAATTACCCAGCTTCAACTGCTTAAGTATAGCGTCTACCAATTCCGCCACCTGACTATCATTAAAATAATTCTGTGTTGGCCAACTAAGCACTTCTAGTCGATTATTGTTTAGGTTGTTGTTGTTGTTGTTGTTTTTGTCTCCAGATTTCTAAATCTCTTTCCATAAACTTTCTAAGTCTTTTAGAAATATTAATTGAATGTTCGTCACAGAACTTTCTATACTCATCTAGAAGTTTTTCAGGAATTCTTAATGAAAACATTTTATCTTTCATATACACAATTATTTATATGTATATATATTTATATCATGTTAGTTTAGATTTTCTTCTCAACATAAGTAACTATTTCACCAGGTTCAAATCCCTTTTCTAATAGTAATGGAAGTGATGAATCTTTACACCAGGCATAAATTATATAACCTTTGTAGTTTTCTTGTACATAATCCCATCTAGTTTCCCATAAAGTTCTGAATATACCTCTTCTTCTATGATTTTCATCTACCCACGCATCAAGAAACTTTATTTTGTTACCAGTTTCTATTGTCATAAATATATGACCAATTGCTTGACCATCTTCATATGCTATCCACATTTCTAAATTCTGCGCATTTGGTTTAATATGCACTATGTCAAAGCAATTCATTTCCTTCATATTCTATATATTAAAGAAAATAAAAAAAAGTCTCTGTTTTAGAGACTTTTGAGAAAAAAATATAAAATTTATTTAGAAAATTTTGAAACTGACTCACCAAAAGTAATTCCTAAAACTACTAAATAAAAATACTTTTATTTATCATTCTTTTCTAATTTTACTTTTTGACAAAATAATTCTTTCTCTTCTGCTTTTTTAGCCAAGTATTCATCCATATTAAAATCTTCTGGTAAGAATTCCATATCAAAACCAAACTCATTTTGTAACTCGATAACTAAATCTTTAACTCTTCCCATAACTCTTTATTTTAATTGTGTTTTACAAATATAAGAATTTTATTTTAATATATACACTATGAGAATTAAAAAATTTGAAAATTTTGAACCAATAATTCAAAATAATAATCTTATCAAACAAAAAATGAAATTCCTACCTCTTATTAAGAGTTCTTCTTTAGAGGTTGAAGAGTTATCCAAAGTTCATCAAAATGATAAATGGGTAGTTATGAGTTTTATCGAAAAAGGACGTCCAAGTGAATGGTATTTAGAAACTATTCTTCAATTATTAAAAGATAATGGAGTTGATACATCATCAATAACTGAAGTTACTACTGAATCTCATAAATCAATTAATGAAGAATTTGGTAAAAGTCAAATAGTTTTTACTGGTAAAAGAAATCCAAGATTAACAATAGTGGTTAAAATATCACCAGATAGAAGAATAAGTGAAATTGAAAATAAAACAGGTATTAGATTTCCATTTGTAGTAGGTCAAGTAATTAGTAGAAATATAGAAGTTTGGGCTTGTAATAATAACTTTTTAATGGATGGTCAAGATACTTGCCCAGAAAAGAAAATATTTGGTGTTAGATCATCTGACGTTCCTCAGGGACATGAATGGAGACATATATTTCCACATAAATTTAAATAATGATTATGAAATATCTAGAGTCATACGCAAAAAGATTTCCACAAAAATTTCAAAAGAAGTGGAATAGTGATACACCAGTGGAAATAATGCTTCCTAACTATTTAGATGAAGTAGAGGAAAACAAAAGAAAACAAAAAGAGTTTGATGAAGAAACTCAAAGAATGGAGGACGAAGAAGAAGATGAGACATCTGAAGAAGTTTAATGAAAGTAGTGATAATTCACTTGATGTGGTATACATTAGTCATTGTTTTAATGATATGGTAGAGTATGCTTATAATGATTTTGATCATGTCGAGGAAACACCTGGTGAATATCGTTGGAGAAATTCGGAAGATCAAGAAGTTAAAGAAGATGAGAATCCTACTGAGTGTGCCATATTTCTTGACTGTCCAACATTAGGAATAAAATTTACACCAGATGGTTATAAAGGACAAATTTCCGATTTTATTCAGTTTAATTCTGATATGAATAAATTCCTCTTAAAGTTAAATGGTTCTATTAATAACCTTAAAAATGAATATCCTAATTATATAATTGAAGTTGTTTACGAACAATCACTATTAAGAGGACATAAAGGAAATGATTACTATGTAGTTAATATTAAAATGAGACCAGAATATAATTAAATTTTGTTTTTTAAACACTCATTTAATATATCATAAATACGATCAATCTGATCATATCTTATTCTTATCAACTCAATAAAATTGTCTTCACAATAATCATTCTTGATTTTATCATTAACTTTTAATCTATTATAAGATTCTAAACCACCAAAATATTCCATTGGTTCATAATGTTGTTTTCCATCAAACTCTATAGCAACTCTGTATTTTGGTAAATAAAAATCAAATGGTAATTTGTATCTCAAACCAATACAATCGTCAAACTTTTTTTGTCTAACATATTCTATATTTTTTTGATCTAAAAATTTTGATATTTTTCTCTCTCCCTTTGATTCCATGCAATGAGGACAACCAGCCCCACTTAAATGTGATGATGATACTTGTTCAAAATCACCATGTATTGAGCATATGATTATAACTTTAGTTTGATTATTTACATAATTAACTTTTGAATAATCATATCTAAAGTTATGTATCTCGTTAGATTCTTTAATAAATTGTTTTGTTGTTTTTTTTAGTATTACTTTCTCAACTAAACCCGATGAGTGAATATGAGCTCCGGCTTTTTGTTCATATATCTTACCTTCAAATATTATTTTCACTTTATTCTGACTTCCGGTATATTCAACTAGTGAATAGTCATATTTATCACCATGTTTATCATAACATTTTCTTAAAAAATCTTCTTGATTTTTTATAATATCTCTCTCACAATTATAACCAAGTAAATGTAAAACCGGTTTTTGTCTATAAATTACATCATCATATTTAATCAAAACTTCTATATGTGATCCTTTGTAATCTACTAGTGAGTAATCATATTTATATCCCCAAATTGATCTAGCATCATCTATAAAATCTGTATTACTTCTAAGTATTCTGACTCTCTCTGGTTTTCTTCCCATTAGATGTTTACTTGGGTTTTGTAAGTATTCAATGCCATTTTTTAACAAAATTACTTTTGTGTTCATGTTTTTAAAAACCGTCTTACTATAGTCATATTCATCACCGTGCATCTTTTTGGATTCAAAAATGAATCCTGTCTCTTATACACATCTGACGCTGCCGACGAATAGAGAGGTGTAGATCTCGGTGGTCGCCGTATCATTA
>ENA-OSIY01001591-OSIY01001591.1-marine-metagenome-genome-assembly--contig:-NODE-1591-length-12064-cov-6.806874_pt1 | contig 12064 bp, 18 predicted proteins | sample MGYA00237884_ERZ534233 | MGnify/ENA primary metagenome ERZ534233 (study PRJEB26412, sample SAMN06343840) | marine metagenome | isolation source: estuarine water | place: USA: Columbia River Estuary... | reverse complement strand
TTAATGATACGGCGACCACCGAGATCTACACCTCTCTATTCGTCGGCAGCGTCAGATGTGTATAAGAGACAGTTCACTAACTCATGTGTTTTGCTTTTAGTAATTCAAAGAATGTACTAATAACGTTATTTACTCTTGTCAGTTCAGCAGTTTCTAGATTAGAGGTATTTCTAGCTCTTACATCTTCAATTGATTTCTTTTTGTATAATGTTGGATTTGCCATTTTATTTCCTTTTATTTATTATGTACTAATATTTGGTTAGCATAAAAGTTATGAGTTCCATCAACTGTTATTATATACGTATCTGGAGTATCATCCCACAACACGCGTATTTCACTAACAGTTACATTACCAACTGTTGATAATATTTCATCACCAACTGCTAATTGAGCAGTGTTATTAGAGATATCCCCATATTTTACATTTGTTTCGTTTGGATTAACAGAAGCAAGCGTTCCATTTGGTTTAAAAAATGGATGGTCTTGTGTACACGTTATTGATATTGGGCCTTCAAGTGTATCTGCAGGAACATCAAATGTAATCTCTGCAACTACACTACCTGTAAAATGTTGTGTATTTGTTACTTCTCTGTGAACCTTTTCAGCTGCTTCTAAGTCATATCCAAGTGGATTAGCATCAGTAGCTGAACCTTCTTTATCTTGTTCACCGAAATTATAACTCCATACCACATCACCATCTACAACATCTTCGATGTTTTTTTCAGAGCCATCTGCCATAAATACTTTAGTACCTGCTACGAAACATCTATTATGTACAAGTACTTGGTTAGCAAAGAAGTTGTGATTATCTTCTACATCTTGTAAGTTATAAACAGTTACGTTTTCTGTTTTTTCTTCAATAGCCGATATAGTTCCTGTACTACCATCTGCTAGTAATATTGTTTGACCAATTGCAGATTGTGGTATAAACATCTGATACCATTTTCTTGATAGTTCTGGGTCATGTGATACATAGGAACCAGTTCCATCATTAGCAGAAGTACTCCAGATTGGATGGTCATGTGTACATTCTAATTCTTTACTTATATCTCCAAAAGTATATTTTACTGTTTCATCTACTTTTTTATGTAGTACGTTTCTAACTTTTTTATCTTCTACGATATTAGTATGGTGGTTATATGTTTTTATCAAACTACCAATTACTATATTTTCAATAGGTTGTGAAGAACCATCTCCCATTGCAATCTGTGTACCTGCTACGAAACATGGGTTATTGTGAGATACTACATTGTTAAATGAAGTAGAACCACTAATGATATAGGTATCGGTATCTTCAACATCTAATTCTACAATACTAATATTATTATCACTAGTTATATAATAATTTACTGCATCTAAATCAATTAAATTTCCTTCATAATCATAAAAATAATCAACAGTTGGGTCTAGTTCACTAGCGTGTTTGTATCCTGTTAAGCCAGAACCACTATCAAATACTAAGAATTGTTTTGATGTACCAGAGAATTGTGAATCATCATTAACAACATATTCTATAAGTCCATGGTAATGAAGATTTTCTGTGTTTTTAAATACTACGTTTGATGAGGTTACGTATGAACCCGATGGAAATTCTGAACCAGAATAATTCCAATTGAGGGTATCGTAATCATTTTCTACTTGAGGTGAACCCGAAATAAAGAATGATTTAATAGCATCTCCTACTTGAACATTAGATAGTTCAGTATAAGAACCATCTGCTAACTGAATTTTATCAGTCGATAGTAATCCTCCTCCATCTATTTTAAATGCATTTGTAGTATATTCATAGTAGTGATAATCTTCTAATTTATTATCATAAACCTCATTATCAACTTCTGAAGAAATATCTGTTGGTAAATCAAATAATGCAGAATTTTTGTAACTTAAAATATTGATTGTATCTAGGTCACTTCCATGTACTATATAAAAGGTTCTGTATGATGTTATATTACCATCTGCATCTACACTAGATGAATGATAATGATATTGTTCTACTATTTTTGATTCATCATCAATAGTTGCAATTAAACCTTCCCATCTTTGTTGATTGGTTTCTCCGCTCTTTCCTAGTTTATAAAAATCAATTGGATTAGAAGTTTCATCTAAATCTTTTACAGAAACATCGGGTATGTTTGTAGGGTTAACTTCGTATGTAAGTGTATTGATAGTTCCTTCAAGAGATGAAGAGTAATAATATTGTGAAACAAAATCACTACCACTATCGCTTGAAGTAACAAATAGTTTATAAGAGTTAAGTCTGTTTTTACAATAACTACTATCGAACAAAGCAGATTCATCATATGCAAATCTTAAAATATAGATATCATCCGCATCATCAATTGATGTTGGATATATAGTAGCTTGGTCCTCCGCATACTGTTCAATTGTTAAATCGGGTAGTGCGGTACCTATTGTTGTTAATAAATTATTCACGAGATTTTCGTGAATTACCGTTTTATATATTACAGCAAGTTTAGTAATACTGTTATCACTTATAGTGCTAATTAATTCCGCCCAATCGGCATTTGGAATTTGTTCAGCTATTACTGAAGTATCTGTATTCATTTCTAATAATCGTAAACTATTAGATGAATCTTTTATAAAATCTGCTGAGAAAAATGTACCTTTCATTCGTTGGTTTCCCTTTATGTTCTGTTATTGTTCATGTATAAATATATCAAATTACTTTTTCCCTATAATTTTGAGGACGTGTAATTTTACGCTTTGATGCTTCTAGGTCTGATAAGAATTTTTTTATTTCAATACACTTGGTATAATCTTCCTTTATTTCAAACCACCTTAAAGATAAATCTAAAAATTCTTGATATTCTTTTCTTGGAATTCTAATGACTGCTCCTGCATTTGGATGTACTAACATTACTATCGCATCTTCTTTTTTTCTAATTGCTCTATGAATCGTTGTAGATACCTGCCATAATACTGTATCTCCTCTTGATTTTAGAAAGTTTTTAGCACGAGGATTTGTATTTACATCTAAATATTTTTTCCAATTAATTGTACTAAATGCTTTTTGTCTCATATCTTAGAAATTATTAAACCCTCCAAATGGAGAATATCCATTATTCAGATTATCTCTTTGGCCCATCTCCAATTCATCCAGTATAGAAGCCATTGGACCAAGCAAACCAGTATCGTATGCATCTTTTAATCCAGTCATAGCTAATCCTTGTGGGTTTGATAGTGTATTTCTTGTAAACTCAATTGATTCATTGAGTAAGAAATTATCTATTCCAAGAGATAATGGAGCCTGCATAATCTCTTCTGGTTTTGGGGGGTTTATTGGTATAGGTTTTTCTTCAACCGTTTCCACAATTGGTTCGGGTGGAGGTGTTTTAGCTTCTGTTGCTGTTGGTGGAAGTGATGGTGGAGGTGTTAATGCTTCACCAAATTCTTCAAACTCGAAACCTGGATATCCTCCTACCACATCTATCTCAACATCATATTGTGTTGTATTGAGAGCTGTTGCTCCAAAAGATTGAGTACTTAAAACTTCATCACTATTTTTTGGATTGAAAAAGTCATTTAAATAAAAAAGAACATCATTAATGGTGCTCATTCTTTTAGTTATAAAACTTTCACTATATTTACTTCGTGTCACCGCACCATGTACATATGTTTCTGGTATTGGGTCATTAACTAATTGGTCTAATGTAAAACTTATAGTGGGAAGAGACCGTTTGGATAAATAGGGGTTACCTTTTACTTTAACAGAATTTAACCAACCTGAATCTGCATATGATTGTCCATTAATTTTAATTACTATACCAGCTAAAAATGGAAAATTAACACCGTTAATTCCTTCTAACCCATCATTGGGCACTGTTCCAACACTATTGCGTGGACCTACAAGAGAGTTCCCTCTGTAAGTTCCATATGTATTAGTTATTTCTGAAAGAGATAGGTTTGTTGCCATATAGTATAAATATATGGAAAAAAATTACTTGGTAAGTTCTAGGAATGCCTGTTGAAGAGAACCATGCATATCTAATGTTCTATCTTCAACTCTAAGTTTTTTAGATAAATCAAATACTTCATCTTTAATTCCAAGTGAATGGGATTTAATTAAAATTTCTTCAGTAAATTGTTCAGTTGTCATGGTGAGTATAAGTATTATAGTCCAGCAAATTCATCATCATAAAAACAAACTTTAACACTTGCTTCATCAAACATTTCCCAACTACGTTCTGCTGATTCTTCCCACTTTGGTCCTCTACTAGCACTTCCACCTTTCTCACAAAAGATGCGAACGATTCCAGCATTGATAATTCCTCTTGCACAATCAGCACAAGGTACACCACAACTCAAATACATTGTAGTTCCTTTTGTTGATACTCCTATTCTTGCTGCGTTGTAGATAGCATTTCTTTCTGCATGTTCAAAGAAAAAGTATTTTTCAGGTTTTTCTTGTCTTTGTTTTTTAGTATCATCGATACCACGAGGAAATGAGTTATAACCAGTAGATACGATTTCCTTATCCTTACCAACAATAACCGCACCAATTTGGGTGTTAATATCTTTGGATTTAAGTTTAACGTTATGTGCTAAGTTTCTAAAATATTCTACCCATCTCATATATATAACTATATTAATTTAACTATTTCCGCTTCTTCTATTTGATTACAAAAAATAAAAAGGTTTAATCTGTTTGCTTTAAATACAGTATCACATCCCAACCATTTTTTTATTCCTTGTGCATCTCTTACTTCTGTTATAGGATATCTTGCAACAATCTGATATGGAATATGATTAATATATTCTATTGGTCCACAGAAATTTGGATATCGTTTCATATAAAATTTTTATGAATAATATGTTTTTTATTTTTTATACAATGTAAAATCATCTCAGAAAATTCTTTATGTCCTTTCCAAGAAAAGTGACCATCTTTAATAGTAGTATGACTTGATATACGTTGGTATTTATCCATGTGTTGTGCCCACATAGTGTATGACCAGAAAAAAGAATTTACTCCATTTTTCAAAAGGAACTTTTGTATTTGTTCAAATTGTCTACTATAAAAATTAGAGTATGCCTGTGGATATGGTAGAACGTGATGATATAGGTAATCTAATAATGATTTTTTAGATTCTAGATTTTCAAAAAAATTATCTAATCCATAAAATGAATCAAACTCATCTGCTATAACAGTTTCAACTTTTTGTATCTTTTGGTTTGCTGAAACAATCCTATTAGGTAATGAATCAGAACATATTACATAATCACCTTTTTCAAATTCAGGTAGATACTCTAATAAAGTAGAAAGAATATGAGGAGATGAACAACCGCGTTGACCAAGGTTTACTTCTTCAAGTTTTAAAAAATCACTTACATGCTTGGTCCAAATTCTTTTATCATCGTATCTAATGGTATCGTAGTATTCAAACCCTTCTCTACACCCTTCACCAAATGTAAACGAATCGCCAAAGAAGTATATTTTACTCATACTATAAATTTATTTTCTCGTACCCAAACTATTAATATCCATTTAAATCCTTCTGTAACAGGTAATCCAGCATGGAGTGAATCTTCTAAACATTCACCATCTTTCGTGTTAGTCCACATTAACCCTTTACCAATTTCAGGTTTAATTGTTTGTTTTAAATTTATAAATTCAGTTTCACCACCTTCAAAATCATCGTTAAGATAAACTAAGAAAGAATGGGTTCTATTGCCACTCTCACCTATTTGGTCTCGATTAACTTCATCATTGATATCAAACCAATCATGATGTTCTTTATATTCTCCACCAATTCCATATCTAACTATATGTGGATGTTCTTGATTTTCAATTGGTAAATTAGTTACCTTAGAAATATAATCTTGAAGCCAAAGAATTATGTTATCATCATCAAAATCCAACCAACATGAATCCGCAGTACGATATCCATCAATTTCTTCACCAACAGTTCCAGCAGTAGATACTCCCTTCTTCTTAGCTAATTCAATTATGGTACTACATTCTGATTTAGATAATAAATAAGGACTTTCTACTACTTGCATTTACTGATTCATTCTGTATGTATGAAAATCACTTTCTACTTTATCTATTCGTTTTAACACTTCTTCGTTGGTAGGTGGAATTAATTTTTTAACATCTTCTATTTCATCATCTAATTTTTGATTTAATAAACTAACCATATTAGTTTTTAATTCTTTAATCTTAGATTCTAATAGATTTATTTCTTCATTAATTCTTAAATGAGTTTGTTGGTCTGTTACTGATATTCTATTATTAGTTTCTTTGTGTAGAATTTCTATTCTTTGTGTTAGTTTTGATATTCCTACTGTTAGGAAAATACACCAACCTAATAAAAGTACTATTACTATTGTTGTAAACATAATTTATAATTTTAGTAGCCCGTAGGAGAATCGAACTCCTATTTCCAGGATGAAAACCTGGCGTCCTAACCGTTAGACGAACGGGCCAAAAGTTTCTTCTCAACTGATTGAAAAGAAAATTTCATTAGGTAACTGAAAAACAAATCACCTAATATAGAGTTTATAAAGAAGGGAATTGCCATTGTATAACAAAGTAAAAACCCTTCTATTGTTTTTGGATAACCACCTAACCAAACTCCAAAGTTAGTGATTATGAAAAATATCAGAGATGATATCAATACGTTCTGCATCTTTATCTTTTTCCAATATCTACCCAATAAACTTATTAATAAAAAAGAACCATACACCCATAATGTAATTCCATAGAATCCTAAATAGATATCTGATATTACCATTGCAATAAGTGGAAGGGATATCCCTAACCATTTATTCTTAAAATTTGTTGAACCAAATAACGCCAATGCAATGATTGGTGTAAAGTTTGGTGGATGTGGTAATAATCTTACCAACACCGCCATGATAACAAATCCAATAAGTAATAGTTCTCTTTTATTCATAATTTATTATAGATTCTCGTATTCGTTAATGAATTCGATAAACCATAAAAGTAATTGTGGTTCTTTAGCTGCATTCCATGCAGTTGTTAGTTCAGCAACTAACGTTCTAAAGTTAACAACATTTGTATCAGTAGATGTATCATAAAAACTACTAACTGCAGTTGTCATTGAAACAGTACCACTTTTAACTGCGTTATCAAAAACCCAATCAGCTTCTGCAGCAATCAATCCTCTCAATACAGTAGAAGATGTACTTGTTGTTGTTAAACCAGCCGAGATATTATCAACTGCAGAATTAAGATTAGCATCACCAATCGTTGCTGCAACTAATACATCTATTTTATCTCTAATAGATTTAAAGTTCTTAAACGTTAAAATCTCATCAGCCAATGCATCAGCTTGAGTTTCTAAAGTTGTTATTTCAGTTTGTAAAGAAGTTACACTTGCTGTAAGTGTAGCAATCTCAGCTGCAGTAGTTGTACTACTTGCAGTCAACGCCGTATTCGATGTTGTTAGAGTTACAATCTGTGCGTCAAGTGTTTCGATATTTGTTGTTAACGAAGCTACTTGAGTCGTCAAATCAGTTACACTTGTATTCAAACCAGCAATCGTTGCTAACTGTGCCGTATTGGTAGCAGTTAACGATGTGTTTGAACTTGTTAGTGTAGTGTTTGATTCAGTCAGAGTACTTACTGAACTCGTTAAAGTTGATACCTCTTCTGTAAGAGTTGCAACTTGAGTTGTAAGTTCTGATGCTTGTGTTGTCAACGTATTGTTATCAAATTGTAACCCTGTAATTTGAGTGTTCAATTGATTTTTAATGTTGTCAACATCCTCAGGTGAAAGCCAGTCTGACTTTTCACAACTTACGCTCATTCCGATGAACGTAAGCAAAAATAATAAAATTACTTTTTTCATAATCATAATTACATTAATTTAGTTAATGTAGTGGAGAATATCGGAGTCGAACCGATGACCTCTTGAATGCAAATCAAGTGCTCTAGCCAGCTGAGCTAATCCCCCTTTCAAGTATATAAGTATATATTTTAAAAAATATTAGAACCTATCAATTTTTTTTTATCGAAATTATCCAAAGTTATATATCTTGAAAGTTCATTTAATAATTCAACATGACCTATTTTTGATAAATGAGTGTCTTGTTTTTGTTGTGTTAATCCTTTTTGGAATGACCATTTTAACATTGAGTATTCTCCATCAATTGAAAGAAAATTATTATTAGAAAACAAAGAATAATCATAATGAATATCAGGCCAATATAAATAAAGAATATCGTTTCCACTATGCTTTACTTGTTCTGTTAATTCATCTATTTTGTGATGAAGTTCATAGAAAGTATTCTCCTCATCATATAAATGTGTTAAATATAAGTCATACCAATTCATTAATTCATTTACAATATCTTCTGATAACTTAACATCTTTCCATTTCTTTGCACCATATACACTAACTCCACCGGTGTTACCCCATCCTAGTGATGGCCGTTTTTCTTCAGCATTATATACCTTAGCTTCAAAGAAAATTTTATCATCCTTTATACTTGGTTCAGAATTAACTATTGCTGGTTGAAAATCTAACCACTTTTTATTAAGAGTACAGTAATGAGATATCCTATGTAGGTGAGTTAACTGACAAATAAATAATGTATTAGAAACTCCTTCTCTTATTTGTTCCTTTACATTTCTAATGATGGTATCATTGGATTGTCCTGGCCATGCTAGATTAGTGACATTACCTTTGAAATAATTTTTAAGTAGTAAGGGATATGGATGTGTTACTCCTGATTTCTGAGAGTACGAGCAACCAGTTACAATGATATTTTTCATTTAAAATCTTTGGTCTGGATACCAATTATCATCAGTATCCCAATTTTTTTTATTCTTACCTTTTCGAGAATAATCTTTTTTAGATTTGTGAACTCTTTCAGTAGTTTTTTTACCAATATGATGAGATGCCTCGCCATAGGTCATATCATCCCAATTCAATTTCTCTTGATACTGGTTCTGTTTCTTCTGTTTCTTCATCACTTACTAATTCCATTACAATATGGGTTCTATGTCTTTGATATTGTTGTTCTGTCCAAATTGGAGTTCTATCTGTTATGAATTCTAATCCATAAGTTCTACCATCCTCTAATACAAAATATGTTAACTTTCTCATTCGTAATCTTGTGGATTATTCTTTCTATCTTCTAAATATTCAAAATATGCATTTTCAATATCGTTTTCTAATTCAGTATTCTCACCCCACATCTGGTCTCTGAGTTCATCCTCTTCCCATAAATCTTCTGAATCATATGCATGGTCTAAATCTTCTATATCATCGTAATCGTTTGCGTAGATGAATGCACCGACTGGGTCATAATCTTCATGTTCGTAGTTACCAACTAAATAACAATCTTCTTTAATCTCACTAAGAATTTTTGCTATCTTTTCAAGTAGAACTTGTGGTACAGAATATGCAGCTCTTAGAATAAACGAAGCTTCTTCATCTTCCTCATCCATATAAAACTCTTCCCCATTAACCCACTTTGGCCCTATCTTATTTTCCCATTCTTCATTTGAAGGCCAATCTTTATCTTTATCCCACTTTTCGTTTTCTGATTCGTAGGAGTAGTTTGTTCCCCAAATACGATTGATTAACTCAATTGAGTTCACATCATACTGACCTTCACTTGGTGTGAAGATTTCTTTTAGTTTTTTGTAAACTTCTTTGTTAGCTTTTTTAACCTTAACAAAGGATGTCATTTCACTTGCCATAACTTATGAATTATCTACTGAAGTTGCTTTAACTTCAAATCCACCCATCTTTCTCCACTCATCGTTTGGTACACCAACATCAATCCAATCTTGTCCGTACTTTTCACGAGTATCTGAATATACTTCCATATCATAACATTCTTCCATTGTTAATTCATATGCTTCATCTTCACCATATACATCTGAATTTTCTTCAGCCCATTCGTATTCATTATAAACATTTTCTGTTAAATAATCTAATAACTCTTGTTCTGTTTCACCTTCAAATGGTGGTTCACATTTACGAAGTTTTTCTACATCAACTTCGAATGGTTTGGAGGCTTCCCATATAGTGTACCTCTCACATTTTCTTACATATACTTTATTCATAATTTTAAATTTAATTGTTTAACTTTGTAAAGATACGAAATTATTTTTACATATACAAATTATATTCGTATTTTTTTACATCATCGGTTGCATCGGTGGAAGTATAACTTCTTTATCTTCTGGTTTGTTAACTACCATACATTCAGTTGTTAGAATCATACCTACAACAGATACTGCATTTTCAATTGCAACTCTTGTTACTTTCTTAGGGTCAATGATTCCTGCTTCAAACATATCAACGAATTTTTCGTTTTTAGCATCGTATCCACCACCATTCTGTTTAATATACTCTACAACAGTTCCTTCAGTTACACCACAGTTTTTAAGAATCTGTGATATTGGAGAAGCCAATGCAGTTTGGATGATATCAAATCCTTTATTAAATGAGTCTGATTTCTCCATATGTACATAATTTCCAAGAGTATCTTGAATTTTCAATAATGCAATACCACCACCTTCAACGATACCTTCTTCGATTGCTGCTCGTGTTGCTTGTAGTGCATCATCAACTCTATCTTTTTTCTCTTTCAACTCTACCTCAGAACCAGCTCCGATATAAAGAACTGCAACTCCACCACTTAGTTTCGCTAAACGTTCTTGTAGTTTTTCTTTATCGTAATCAGAAGTTGAGTTTTCAATCTGAGATTTGATTTGGTCTATTCTATCTGATAACGCGTTACCATCTCCTCCACCATTTACAATAGTAGTTGAATCGGAACCAATAGTTATTTTCTCAGCAGTTCCTAACATATCAATAGTTGCATCTTCTAAAGTTAATCCAACATCTGATGTGATGAAGGTACCACCTGTTAGAATAGCAATATCTTCCATCATCTGTTTTTTTCTATCACCAAAAGCAGGTGATTTAACTGCACAGATATTAAGAATACCTCTAAGTTTATTTACTACCAATGTACCTAATGCTTCACCCTCTAAATCATCTGCTATAATTACCAATGATTTGTTTTGTTGAGATACTTGTTCAAGTAATGGTAAGATATCTTTCATAGAAGAAATTCTTCCATCATATAAAAGAACATATGGAGTTTCCATAACTGCGTTTGTTTTTTCTACATCAGTTATAAAGTGAGGTGATACATATCCTTTATCGAATTGCATACCTTCAACAAGTTCCATAGAAGTTTCAATACCTTTAGATTCTTCTACTGTAATTACACCATCAGTACCAACTTTATTAAATGCGTTTGCAATCAAATCACCAATAATAGAATCATTGTTTGCCGAAACTGATGCTACTTGTTTTATTTTATCAATATCGTTTCCAACAACAATTGCTTGTTTACCAAGTTCTTCAGTTACAATTTTAACTGCAGCCTCGATTCCCTTTTTAAGTTCCATTGGATTTGCACCATTGTTTACTGCATCAAATCCTAATCTTGCAATATCTTGTGCAAGAACAGTCGCAGTAGTTGTACCATCACCTGCTTCATCAGCAGTTTTGGATGCAACTTCTTTAACAAGTTGTGCACCCATGTTTTCGAAGATATCTTCTAACTCAATTTCTTTTGCAACTGATACACCATCTTTTGTGATGTGTGGTTGACCTTGTTTTTTCTGTAATAAAACATTTCTACCTTTCGGTCCTAATGTAACTTTTACTGCATCCGCAAGGATATCTAATCCATTCTTTAAGGATTCTCTTGCCTCTACATCAAACTTTAATTGTTTTGCCATAATTTACTATATACTTAAGTGTGTTAATTTTTCTTTTAATCTTTTCATATGTTTACAAGGAGAGTAAGAACGAAACTGCCTTGCAGGACATTCACAATCATCAATCTTGTAATCTGTTACCCTTACTTGATAGTAAGATAACTTACCTGTCTTTTTATTTCGAGAACCCATCTCTCTATAATACCAACTACTATTTGTCATAACCAACGAATTTATAAGGAACAACATCGTTAACAACCTGTCTCTTATACACATCTCCGAGCCCACGAGACAGGCAGAAATCTCGTATGCCGTCTTCTGCTTGAA
>ENA-OSIY01001589-OSIY01001589.1-marine-metagenome-genome-assembly--contig:-NODE-1589-length-12072-cov-4.526886_pt1 | contig 12072 bp, 12 predicted proteins | sample MGYA00237884_ERZ534233 | MGnify/ENA primary metagenome ERZ534233 (study PRJEB26412, sample SAMN06343840) | marine metagenome | isolation source: estuarine water | place: USA: Columbia River Estuary... | reverse complement strand
TTATTGAAGTTTACCCTCTAATAACTTCAGGAAAAACCAAAGGAAAAATTATGTCAGATTTATTAAAGGAAGCTATTGCTGACGCTAAAGCTGTACGTGCTACTGCTTTAGCTAATGCAAAAGCCGCATTAGAAGAATCATTCAAGCCAACATTAGAAGCAATGTTAGCTGAAAAACTAAAGAGTGAAATTGGTGATGAAGATGAAGCAGTTCATCCTTCAGACACTAGCTCTGAAGGAGTTGGATCATCACATGACCTTTCAAACCAACATTCAAATACTGAACAAATGTATGAAGAATCAGATGAAGAAGTAACAAGTGAAGAACTTGATGAAATTCTTGCTGAACTTGAAAGAGAAATGGGAGATGAACCAACTGCACCAGCTGCACCAACTGCACCATCCGCTGAAGTACCATCAATGGCTCCATCAATGGCTCCATCAATGGCTCCATCAATGGCTCCAGTAGAACCTGCGGCTGAAATGCCAACACCAGTTCCTTCTGAAGAAGAAGTTGATGAAGAAATCAATCTACAAGAACTTCTAGACACCTTGAGTGAAGAAGTTGAAGACGTAGGAGACGTTAATGAGGAAGATTCTATGGAAACAGAAGAAGTAGAAGAAGCAGAACCAACTAAAGAATCTGTTCAATTGGCTGAAGCTTTACACACCGTTCAATATCTACGTGATCAATTGAATGAAATCAATCTTTTGAATGCTAAATTGTTGTACACCAACAAGTTGTTCAATAAATTTACATTGAACCAAGCTCAAAAGATGAAGGTAGTAGAAACTTTTGACTTAACCCACTCCATCCGTGAAGTTAAGTTGAGTTATAAAATTTTGTCCGAATCACTTAGTTCAGGTGGATCAGCTGTCAAGAAACCTAATACAGCTGCGCATACTATCACCGAAGGTTTGGCAAGTAAACCAGTTGCATCAACAGCTCCTAAAAAACAGTTGATTGTTGAAAACAGCAACGTGATGGCTTCAAGATTCCAAAGACTTGCCGGAATCAAGAAGTAAAAAAATTAAAATAAGGCAAGTAAATTAAAAACCAAAAATAAGAAAGAAAAAATATGAGTGATATTAAATCATTATTGACAAACAATATGAATCCACAGGCTAAGTTAATGACTGAAACCCGTGCATTACAATCAAAATGGGACAAGACAGGTCTTCTTGAAGGTCTAGAAGGCATTGATAAGGCCAATATGTCTATCCTATTGGAAAACCAAGCAAAACAATTGCTTGATGAATCTACCTCTACAGGTACTTCCACCAACAGTGAACAATGGGCTGGCGTAGCTCTTCCATTAGTTCGCCGTGTATTCGCTGAAATCTCCGCCAAGGAATTCGTTTCAGTTCAACCAATGAACCTACCATCCGGTCTAATCTTCTATCTAGACTTCAAGTATGGTACTAACCGTAACGGTCTACCAGGAGCCAATCCATTCAGTAATACTTCCATGTTCGGTGGTAATTCAACCAAACTTGGTTCTACAGATGACGCTGTAAATGGTCTATATGGTGTTGGTCGTTATTCATACACCAGTAACTATTTCACCGCATCATCAACACCTATCACTTCTGGTTCCGCAAACTTGAATGATCTTAATTTTGATTCAGCATTGACTTCAAGTACACAAGCATTCGTTGGTCAAAAGATTAACGTTTTGGTTGGTGCAAACGCAATCAACACTGACTTGAATGCTGTAAGAAGCTTTACCATCAGTGGTTCCGGTGTCAATCCAGCTAACGTAATCAATGAATTGACCAAAGTATATAACACTGGTTCCCTAAATACTGCTAACTACTATATCATACAATTCGTTGTATCAGGTTCAACCGCTGCAGCTAATAATACTGGCACTGTCATACTAACCTATAACAAACAACCAACTGATGAAACACGCGGTGATTTTGAAGATACAAATCCATTCAAGGGAACTGCTAACTCAAATTCTGGTGTTAATGTAGGTACTGATATCAACATTCCAGAAGTTAACTTGGAACTCAAGAGTGAACCAATTGTTGCTAAGACACGTAAGTTAAAGGCAGTCTGGACTCCAGAATTGGCTCAAGACTTGAATGCTTACCACAGCATTGACGCAGAAGCAGAATTGACTGCTCTATTGAGTGAATATGTATCAATGGAAATTGATCTTGAAATCATGGACATGTTGATTAGTGCTGCTCCATCATTAACAACTGAAGCTTGGTCCGCCGTAATTGGTAAAGACCTTGTTAAGGGTAACAATGATGCAAATGGTCTACCAACATTCACCGTAAACAACGATGCAACCAATCGTACTGCTTACGTAAAGAGTACCTGGTTCCAAACTCTTGGTAACAAGATTCAAAAGGTCTCTAACAAGATTCATCAATTGACTCTACGTGGTGGTGCTAACTTCTTGGTTGTAGGACCAGACGTAGCCACTGTATTGGAATCAATCCCAGGATACGTTGTAAACACTGATGGTGATAGTGCTAAGTTCGCAATGGGCGTAAGCCGCGTTGGTAGCTTTGCAAGCCGTTTCCAAGTTTACAAGAATCCATACATGCAAGAAAACACAATCTTGATGGGTTTCCGTGGAAATAACTTCCTAGAAACAGGTGCAGTTTATGCTCCATATATTCCATTGGTACAAACACCATTGGTATATGATCCAATTAACTTCACTCCACGCCGTGGTGTAATGACCCGTTACGCCAAGAAGGTAGTCCGCCCAGAATTCTATGGTAAAATTTACGTTGGTGATTTGAATTCAATCTAATTAATAAAGTAAATATTTAAACATACCCCGGCAGAAATGCCGGGGTTTTTTGTTTTTTAAATCTATTTATATTTATGATTAAATTGACAGATATTGTTGATGAAAAGAAAGATATAACTACGGTCAGATATTGGAGTTGCAGAAGTCACAGAGTTAAATCATTGGGTACAAATAGTAAAGGAAAGATCTGGTAACATGACAAAACAACAATTAAAAGCATTAATAAAAGAAACATTGCTTGAAGCTGTACCATTTGATAAAGCAACCGACATTGAACATTCATTACGAGCTAAGTATGATGAAATGGCTGAATATACATTTGGTGTAGAGTTTGAATTTGAACCAGTGATGGAAAATGACATACTTTCAAGAGATGAAATTGCTGCTAAATTAAGAGAAATGTTTGGTACGGATAGTGGATTTACAGATGGTTATTATGAATGGTTAGAAAATCAAAGAAACAGTGAAGTTGCGAATTGGGTAAGAATACATGGAACTTTGGATACAGTTGATAAATTTAAAGCAGAATATGGACCAATGAGTATAGATACATTTGAAGAATATGTCGCAGCACCCGTTGAAAGTGATTATGCTAATGAAGAAGAATATAATCAAGCATATGAAAAATATGATGATGCAAGAAATGAAGTGGATAGTGATTATAAATATTGGGATAGAAGAAACCGTGATGATTATGCTGAGGAATTTATAAGTTTATTAATAAGAAGCAGTACTTGGACGGATTATATTGGTGAAGATGAATATAAGATTATAGATGCTGAACAAGGAATTGAAGATGCTTATGATTTCTTGGAAAGTCTTGGTGAAAATGTAAGAAAAGATGATAAAGCAGATAAAGATACATGGGCAGTTGGTGAAGATGGACCCAATGTTGAAATGAGAAGTAGACATATGAGTCAAACTGGACATGATTTTGATATTATTAACAAAGTAGGAAATTGGATAAGTAACCAGCCAACACATGGTAAGACTGGAATGCATATTCATATAGGAGTACCCGAAAATTTTGATGTATTTGATTTATTGGCTATGAGTACATTGGTTGATGAAAAAGCAATTCAATCTGAAGTTAGTTTGGATAGAGATTTTAGTTCATATGCTAAGTTTAGAAGAAGTTTGAGCAATGCTATTTTCAGTAGAATTTATGATTATATGCGTAGACAACCAGATGCAGAAGAAACTGTTCCTAAGTCTTTTATTCTTACTAATGTACAAGTAAAAGAGATAATGAGTAATTTTGACCGTAATCATGGTACAAACATTGCAGCATTTGCGGAACATAAAACTATTGAATTTAGATATTTGGGTTCCGATATTGCAGATAGAGTATTGAAGTGGATATCTTATTTCTTATTGTTACCCCGTGTAGCCAAGAGCAAAAATAAAGTCATTTTAGATAGTATTTACGGTGAAAGAATGGTTGCTACAAGATTATCAGGCAAAATTAAGTTTACAGTGTTTAAAATGAATGAACCAAGAACCAAAGTACCAATGCCAAAAGAACCTGCTGATATTATAAAACAAAAATCATTTGAATTACCAAGCAAATTGGATATTGCTAAACAAACAGCAGCTAAAAAACAATCAGGAACCCAATAATTCTTATATTTATAACAATATGACATTGTTTGAACACATTTTGATTGAAAGCAGAGTTGATGATTTCAAGAATTTATTGAGAAAAAGGTTCAGTATTGATTATGTTCTAAAGATTGTTGATAGAGATACTAGTAAAAATCATAAGAACTTGATGTGGATTGGTAAAATCTTAATGACAGAACCAGATATCAATGATGTAGATTTGTTTAAAAATCTGGAAATATATAATAAAGTTGGTGGTTCAACAGATTTGTATAGTTTTAAAGATTACGGCACATTTTTGGATTTCTTACAAAAGAGAAGTAAAGAAGTACAAATGGGTAAGATGGCTCAAATCAAAGCTAATACTACAACAATTGAAGATAATAAAAGATGGTTGGTAGTGTCACCACAAACACATGATGCAAGTAGATATTTTGGTGGTGGTACCAGTTGGTGTATAAGTACAAGCAATGAAAAATACTGGAAAGAGTATTATCATGCAAACACCATAGTAATGATTAAAGATAGAAGTAAGAAACCAGACCATCTTTTATTCAAAGTTGCAATTGTTGGTAATGCATCTGAACAATTTTGGCACACTAAGAGTGATGATAAACTGGATAAAATCACAGATTTAATACCACATGTAAATTTATGGAATACTAATGATGATAAATTATCCCGTGACCAACAAATCAATTATTTAAATCAATTACCAGAAGATTTAATTGATGACTTGATGAATTATTTTAATGATGACAATCCACCTGAAAGACAACAGGATTATTATTATCAGTTAGCATCTGATAGATTTGCAGAAGACGGTAAAGATATTATTTTACAACAATTGTATAATGCTACGGTTGAGTATTTGGATGCAGATACAGATTTGGATGAAGATGAATTTGGTGATGTAATGTCAAGACAATTTGCAGATGAAATTCAAGATGGTAATTGGAATGATTTTTTAAGTGAATTATGGAGTGCTTGTATAACTAGTCAAGGAGTAGATGATGATGATTTTCGTCCTGATGTTAGAAGTAGAAATTTAAAGAATTTAATTAGTGATACAACATATGACCAAAATGTTTATCTTGACTTGGCAAAAGAAGTGTTAAAAAACAGTGATGTATCAAATATGGAGGATATCATAAAAGGTGCTTTGATTGTAACACAAGATAATGGTAATCCATATACTGTAATTAGAAGACAAGCAAATCAATTACAAGATACAAATTTCAATGATATATTGTTAACATCATTGAAAATGTATAATGCTAAGTATAATCCTAATTATATGCAACAACGCTCTTTTGGACCAGATTTTGCAGGTATAATCAATAAATTTACACCAAGAAACATTCAAGATGTGGTTAAAGTGTTGAGTATCAATCCTAGAGCAAAAGATATGGTTGACATGATACAAAAATACAGAAGAGATTTGTATGAATCCAAGAAAATGTCAATTAAATATAGAGATTTTTACAAATTTTAAAATTTCAGGTTGACTTTTAGAAAAACCTGTGGTAAGGTAAAAAAGTATGAAGAACACAAATGATACATTGATTGAAAATCTAAAGAAACAAATCAAAAACCGCAAAGAAACACATAACGAATATGGTTATTTATATGCAATTAAAACAGTCGCTGATTCAATTATTCCATATGATGCTAGCAAAGCTATTAAGCCAGCTATTATTCCTGCAGAGTTTAATTTCTAAACTTTTCTGAATTAAAATTAACAGGAAGATTTTATAATAAACTAGTTATTAAGCGCAATAGGCGGTTGAATATTTTTAACTTTAATAATTAATATAGAATATGGGAAAGAGCTATAAAGACAAGTATAAACGCAACAGTAGTTTTGATAAGCGCAACAAGCGCATCAAGCAGGGAAAATCTAAATTTAAGTTTTCTGTAGAAGACACTGGTAAGAAATCACAGTGGACTGATGAGCAGGAATAATTTTACAATTTTAGATTGACTTCGGTAACTTTATCTGGTAACCTTTACAGGTAATTAAATATGAGCAAAAATAACGCATCTGAATCATACACAGGAACAATTGACGGTTTTCTTGAACATTGTTCTAAATTAGACACCAATGAAGTTGAACAACAAATTAAGCGAGAAGAAAAAGAAGAATGTCTTAATGTTATTATGACTGATTGTGAATGTTCGCTTGAAGAAGCAGAAGAGATTTATAGTGAAATTGCACTTGAAGAAGTAAAAGAATCAATGGAACAATTGCTTTAAGATGGTATTGTTAAAGTATCAGGATATAATGATGAAGGTGAACCACTGTTTACGTTAACTGAATTAGGAAAACAAATTCAAAAAGAACTTGGTAACCAATAAAGTTTAAATTTAAACCTGCTTAGAAATAAGCGGGTTTTTTATTATATTCATAATATTTATACAGATATGGATAAGAACTTAAAGAATGTAATTATGCGGTTGGTAGAAGAAGTAATGGATGCATCACCTGCTCCTACCATTGAACCACCTACTAGACCAACAGAAAAACCACCTACACCATCTAAGCCAGATAAAAGACCCAATCCATTAAGACTACCAAAACCTGGCATTGCACCAAGACCAAAAGCATTGAGTCATGATGTAGAAGCATTCTTAAAACAAAGAAAAGGTTTAACAGAAAAGATTGATACTGGTGAAATGCCTGACTTAATTGACCCAAGTAAAAGAGCAAAAATTGAAGAAAAGGACTATGTAGAACAAATTCTACCTGACTTAGGACCAGCAGCAGATAGATACTTAGAAATCATTACCAGTGAAAGTTATAAAAAGAATATTACAGAAGTAGCTGGTACTCTTGGTATTAGTGTAAGTGAAATTCAAAATAAGTTCCCTAATTATCCAACAATGGCTATGTTGGCAATTAAAGCTCTAAATGACATTAAAAGAGCAGAATCTGGAATGAAACAACAATTGGAACAAATTGCAGTAGATGTTGTATTAGATTTACCAGAAAACAAATTCATCAAGAAATTGGTAGATGATGAAGATATTATCATTGATGCTAAGTTGGGTAATGCAGATTTAACAAAAGCGGTTACCACAGATAAAATGGATGAAGAAATGGAGAACGGATTAACTGTTGCAGAAAATCTTAATATACAAGTAAATACAATATTGGGTGAAGGTAAGTTAAGAAGAACACTTGCTAATTATATGACGCAAGGTGATGCGGTAAATAAACTATACTTGTTTAAGCTTGTATCTGATAAGTTAGATGCACTTAGTCCAAATTTATCAAAGAAATACGGTGTATTAACCGCAATTACGCAAATTGGATACTATATGACACCTGACTTTCCAATCACCAGTGATATTGTTAATATGGCTGCTGTAGGCAGTGAACAAGTAATTCCAAATGGTGAAAAGTATACAATTAAAGCCAGAGCAATGACATTTCCATATTTAGTACATGAATTGGTAAAAGGAATTGGTGATTATATTAGTATGGATGTTGCATCACAAGAAGAATTGGATACTGAAACAATGGATGATGAAATCAAACAAATAATGGCAGGTCCAGCATTGGATAAGAGATTTAGAAAGTTAATTCCAGCAGAGAAAATTGAATTACTACCAATCATTAAACAATTGTTTTATGATAAAAAAACACCAATTTATAAAATAAAAGAAATACTTTTAGGTGAACCATTGGGGCAAATCTACATGAATGACTTGATTACAAAGGCTGAAGAGCTTATGTAAACTAAAAAATAGTGAATGAAATTTAAACATCAATATTTAGGATATGAATCAGAAGAACAAAGAGATTTATATTCTTGTAATATATTAGATGATTATGGAGTTCATGTTGGTTTTTGTAAGTATTATAAACCGTTGTTAGAATTTGAAACGGTTTATATTGAATTTATTAATATAACTTGTCAACATCGTAGAAGAGGTCATGCAACCGCAATGGTAAAAGAACTTCAACGGTTTAATAATTTGAAATGGGATGGTAGATTAAGTGTTGACGGTAGGAAATGGTATAATTCATTGATGGAAAGACAAATGGTATAATATTTATACTTCATGAAGCATATTGATGGTTCAGTAAATTTAAGCAATCTTTATTTAAAAGAAATACCAGAAATTCTTAATGGTGTTCATGTTAAAGGTGATTTTGATGTTTCTTTTAATATTTTAAGAAGTTTAAATAATAGTCCAACAAAAGTTGACGGTACATTTAAATGTATGTACAATAGAAGTTTAAAATCACTTGTAGGAGGACCAAAAGAAGTTGGAAATATCATGGTATATAATTGTAGTCTAAGAAATTTAGATGAATTTCCAAAAATTAACAAAGCTAATGGACATATTGACATATCTGGCAATCAATTAACATCTTTAGTTGGTTTGCCTACAACTGAGGTTGGTCAATTATCAATATATAATAATAGAGGTCTTAAAACATTGGCTGGTTGTCCTGAACTTGTTCGTGGTGATTTTGAAGCGTTATGGTTACCTATTACAAATTGTATAGGTGGACCAAAATATGTTGGTGGTGATTTGTATCTGCATGATACTGAAATAAATTCATTGGAAGGATTTCCTAAAGAAGTTACTGGTAATGTTTATTTAGATAATACACCACTGGGTAGTATATTATTTCCTAAAAATTCTGGAGGAACATCAAAAGCTCATGCTTTATATGATGAAATAAGAAAAATTTGTAAAATACAAGGTGACATTTATAAAACCAAAGAAGATGTAGAAGAAATTCCAGATATAGAAATGGATGAACCAGAATATGAACCAAATGATCAAGGAGGATATCGTAGAGTATGAAAAGAAAACATCTTTATGATGCAGTAGATTTAGAATCACAATATTTGCGAGAAATACCTGATATAATTGCAATGTATGCTTGTCATGGTGCATATGACATTCAGAATAATAAGATTAGATCTTTGAAAAACGCACCATCATTTGTCAAAGGAAATTTTATTTGTGATGATAATTTATTAGGATTGGGAAGTGGATTAAAGTATGGACCTGAAGAAGTTCAAGGAAATTATAACTGTAGTGGTAATAAACTTGTTTCTTTAGATGGTATAGCTACATTAATTGGCCCAAGATTGACTATGGACGATAACAGACTTACTTCTTTAAACGGATTACCATCATCAATATTAAATAATAATAAATCATTGTCATTTAATAACAACAGTATTAGTAATTTAAGTGGATACGGGTTTGAATCTGTTGAATTTTATGAATTTTTCTTTGCAAATAACAATGTTACTTCATTAAGAGGTGGTCCTAATATTGTAAAATCTAATTATGATTGTGCTTCAAATCCAATTACATCATTTGAAGGTGGTCCAACATCTGTTGGCAGAAATTTTTATGCTATGGCATTAAAAAACTTACAATCATTGAAAGGATTGCCATCTATAATAGGAGGCACTTTATTTTTGTCTATGGATGATATGTTAAGAATATTCCCTGATTATACTAAAAATGATAGAGATATACTTATATCAACTATAAAAGATATGTGTAGTGTAGGTAGAGGTATTAGTATTGAATAATTATATGAAAAAAATAACTGGAGATGTAAATTTAAACAATCTTTATTTGAGAGAAATACCGTCAATATTAAATGATGTGGTAATTGAAGATGGACGGTTTAATATTGACAGTAATAATATAAAACAACTAAATAATTTTCCTGTTAGTTGTAATACAATTTATTTAAGTAATAATCCAATTGCAAGTTTAGTTGGAATTAAACAAAAAAAAGCAGCTTATCTTGATGTTAGTAACACAAAGATTAAAAACTTAGAAGGATGTCCAGAAATAGTAACATCATTGACTATAACATATGTGGATGAATTTAATAGTTTAAAAGGCAATTTAAAGAAAATTAATACAAATGGTAATTTGATTATACAAGAGTGTTCATTATCATCTTTAGATAATTTCCCTAGTACAGAACAAGGGGTTCTTATAAATTTAGGAAATAATAAAATTACTTCATTGCTTGGTATGCCAACAAAGTGTCATCATTTAAATATCAATAGTAATCAGTTAAAAACATTGATTGGATGTCCTACACATATTACTGGCAATTTTCGCTGTAAATACAATAACTTAGAGGATTTAGACGGATTTCCTACAGTAATTGACGGTGATTGTATCATGACACTTTCACCTATATTTAACAATCAATTAATGATGCAACGTAGTTACTTTGAAAGAGAACTTCACAAAAGATGCAGAATATCTGGTGCAGTACGACTTTCTGACCCAAGAAATATACAAATTTAACAATTAATAATATGGGAAAATATATAAAAGGAGATGTAAATTTAAGCATGCTTTATTTGAAAGAAATACCAGAAATATTAAATGGTATTGATATTGATGGTTCATTGATATTATCAGGCAATGGTTTAACTACATTAAATAATTTTCCTGAACTTGTAACTGAAAATATAGACTTAGTGCGTAATCCTCTAATTAGTTTAAAGGGTATCAAACAAAATTTCATTACAACTTTAAAAGTTGGTGGTAAATTTCCTGATTTTGAAGGTTGTCCGCCTAATGTTACCAGACTAACTTGTGTAGGTAATATTAGATTAACCAGCTTAAAACATATGCCAACTAATATTTCAGAAATAAAAATAATGGCAGGTTCACTAAAATCATTGGAACATCTTACACAAAATCAAAGATGTACATATACTTTAATGGATTGTAGGATAAAGTCTTTGGTGGGATTACCAAATAGATGTAGAGCATTGAATGTAGCTTTCAATGATTTTGAAGATTTTACAGGAGCACCAGAAATAGTTGACGGTACTTTTAATTGTGGACACAATCCTATTGTATCACTAAAAGGATTTCCAAAACAAGCAGACATTGTTGTGATTCATAATTTTATGAACGACTATCAAACATATATAAAATATGCTAAGAAAACAATTGATGAATTGGAACAATTAGCTGATATCAAAAAAACCTTAAAAGGTAAGAAATTAGCTGAAAAACTAAATGCTAGTGTTATTGTAACTGGAGAAGTTTTGGGTCAACGCCCTATGAGTCAAATGAGAAAATCCATGGAACTTGAAGAAAGCATGAGTGGCCTCTCCGGTAAAATACTGCGTCCACTTTCTGCATTAAAATTAGATGAGACAGCTTATGAAAAAGAAGGAATTGTTGACCGAAGTAAGCTACTTGGAATTGAAGGACGTCAAAGACAAATTCAAATGAAAATGGCTTCACCATCACAACCGGTTGTACATGGTTTGTATCAATGTAAAGTTAGCGAATGAGGGGTGAGAAGCATACCTTTTAGCTTCGTTTGAAGCGTACCTTTTAGCTCCGACATCGGACTTTCAAACAAAACGTAAAGTGATCAATAATGGGAGACGAATGTCGGAGCAAAAATGTATGCTTCAAACGACGGGACAGAAGATAACTTGATCGACTACACACAATAAAGGCAAATTGCTTCACACAGTGACAAGTGGTTGTGATCACTTGAGGAGTTTAGCTCTACCTTGGATAGTTAGAGATGAAGCGCGAACGTTAGCTGCGCTACTGCATGCATCGAACACATGACGTTCCAGTAACTTAATTCCATGCTGTGTGTTCAAATGCTTCTTCATATTTGTAGTATTTCCTCCTGTCTCTTATACACATCTGACGCT
>ENA-OSIY01001586-OSIY01001586.1-marine-metagenome-genome-assembly--contig:-NODE-1586-length-12078-cov-8.673027_pt1 | contig 12078 bp, 8 predicted proteins | sample MGYA00237884_ERZ534233 | MGnify/ENA primary metagenome ERZ534233 (study PRJEB26412, sample SAMN06343840) | marine metagenome | isolation source: estuarine water | place: USA: Columbia River Estuary... | reverse complement strand
GACTTAGATTTAGATAAAACGACAATGTTCCCATTGTCGCATCTACTAATCGATAGTGCATCTTACGGAGAAAGAACAGTAACATTTAGGATAAAGATATTATGTGCTGACATAGTAGACTACAATCAATCTCCTAGTGATTTTGATGAGTTTTATGGTAATGATAACTTACACGATGTTATGAATACTCAGTTTCAGGTAATAAACTCACTTATTATGAAAATGAGAAGAGGTAGCCTATTTAACTCTAAGTATCAAGTAACATCAACTCCTTCAGCAGAACCATTTAAGGAAAAATACGGTAACGTATTGGCAGGATGGACTACTGAGGTTGAAGTAGAAGTTCCTAACTCAATAGCTGTGTGTATTGATGGAGAAAGCTCTAGTGGTGGAGGAGGAAACTCTGGTGGAGGTGTAGTTCCAGACTACGGAGATTTGCCATTAATTGTAGCTCAATCTACTAACTTTATATTGTTAGATAGTCCGTTTACTTACGTTATAAACGCTAGAAACAATCCAACTAGCTATGGCGCTACAGGATTAGTAAGTGGTCTTACATTAGATAGTTCTACTGGAATCATTACTGGTCAATTAAATACAGCAGGAGGCTTTGTAGATGGTTTATCATTCCCTGTAACTATTAGTGCTACTAATTTAGTCGGAACTGAGACTAGAACTGTATCATTTCAAACAACTACTCAAACAAGTGGAGCTTTACTAGCTCCTTATGATTTAGAGGTTAGTTCTACAGAAGGAGTGTCAGTTACTGTTTCTTTTAGATTAAGAGATTATGATGGAGTTATTGCTGGAGCTGAAATATACAGACAAGGATTACTTCACGATACAATATACTTTACAGGAAATGAAAGCGAGTTCAGTAAAAGAACGTCTATTACAAGCATTGACAGGGATGGAGAGTACACTTACAAGGTTAGGTTATTTAATTCTGCTGGAGATTTTTCTGAATTTACAGACGAGCTACTTCACGATAGCGTATTTGTTAGTCAAGCCTTATCTATAAACGAGTCTGTTGTAAAGACAAACCCAACATTAGGTGACGCCATAATTTACTGCAAGTTCAACTCTAGTGATACAGAACCATTAACAAACTTAGTGGACAATACCTACGCACAATGGAATTTATCTACAGATAGACAATATGGAACAATCGGAATTTCAGATACATCTTTATTGCTTCCTCAGGGTATTTCTCAAGCAGTTACCTTTCCAACAACTCATCAGTTTATTACTGGTAATACGCATCCAGACCCTAATAATTATAATAACTCTGAAGATAACCCATTAAGTGTTAGTCTTTGGTTTAAGGCTGTTATTCCAGAGAATACTGGAAGTACACCGATTAGCATACCTCTATTTACAGCTAACGATGGGCAGGGAGTTGAAAGGTCTTTCACGTCTGGACTGTACCTGCATTATGACAATGGGTCTCAAAAGCTAGATACGTCTAGGATGGAGTTTTTCCTAACGGATTACAGAGAATACTCTACAAACGGAAAAGATAAAAATGTATTTCACAAATTAAGTGAGGTTGTAACTGATGGATGGAATCACGTTTGTGTAATTTACAACGGAATACCTAGAGGAGAAGAAGTGAAGCCTGTAAGGATATATTTAAATAATAAATATTACGGAGGTCCTTATTCTGGACCTAGCTCAGAACCTGTAAACTATCAAGGTATGACTAGCAATCCTACAGACTTTATTATAGGGAGTAAAAACACAAGTCAATATAAGCCAGAAGTAGAATATGACGAGTTATCTGTATTTAGCAGAGTTTTAACTAAGGATGAGGTTAACTTTTTGTATAATGACGGATTAGGTCAATCAATAGTCTAAAATGGAAGGTACTCACTTAAACAAAGCGTTAAACGAGGCAGGTAAGCTAATAAAGAGTAAGCTAAGGGTTGCTGCATCAGAAGATGGTTTTAAAGCGTCTGGAAGGCTAGATAAGTCTTTTGATTATAGTGTTGTAGCTAACGAACTACAAGTTAAGGCAGAGAAATACGCTGGAGCATTATCCGAGGGTATATCTACAAACGGTAGTGGCGATAAAGCTGACTTTGAAAGGATGCAGTTAAACATAATCAAATGGGCGAAGACAAAAGGTATTAGACCTCAAGTTAGAGACAAGAAAGGTAGATTTCAAAAGGTTACCGATAGAACTTGGAAGTCTTTGGGATATGTTTTATCAAGAAGCATAAGAAGAAAAGGTATATCTAAGCGTTTTGGCTACAAAGGTAGTGGATTCATAACTCAAGTTAAGAGTTCTATGGAGAAAAAGTTAACAAGTATGATACTTGAAGGTTATAAAAAAGATTTAATAGAACAAATAAATAAATAAGATGGCATTAATATTAACAAGAAGTCCTTATCATATAAGTAGAGGTACATTAGACGCTAACGCATCTGCTTCAGTAACAATAGGTAGAATAGATGGTGGTAGCGTAGATGTCGTAGAAGAGTATGTTTTAAATTTTAGAGATAATCTATTTATTGATATATCTAAACTATGTAGCTCTGTCTACACTCCAAGTTACGCTTATGTTGGTGTATGGAATCAATATATTACAAATGTTACAGGTAACGCTCTTAAATTTTACGAAACTGGATATGTTACAGTAACAATTAGTGGTAGTATTAACGGAGTAGCTCAAGCAGACCAAGTTACTAACCACGTTTGTGCAGATGGTTATGTTTATTCTTCAGAAAAAATAGATAAAGACTTTATTTTTGAACTAGAAAATAATAGTTTCTACGCAGGCAGCTCAGATACTATATATAAGTTAGATGGTTACGACTTAAGAATACCTATATTTAATCCCGAAGAACATACTACAACTAGTAATGTATATGTTTACTTTTTATATCAAGGTAGTGTTGTGCTAACAGACACTCTTGCCTACAGCTCATCAGGTCCTTACTCAACATTGTCTAGGTGGGGAGGTAATAGCGATATTAATGTTGACGAAATTCAGATATCATCAGACCACGGAGTTAAGACACTTAAAGTTAAAACAGCAAGCGAATGCAAGTATAATCCATACAGAATCACATTTAAAAACAGATATGGTGTAATGGAAGACTTATGGTTCTTTAAGAAGTCTGAATCTTCTATGAGTGTTACTTCTGAGGAGTTTAGAGCTAATCAATTCAAGCAAAGAAGTTCTGGAGGTAGAGATAGAGATGCTGGTCTTGTTAGGTCTTCTAGGGAATATGGTAAAAATGGAGTAGAGTCTATGACTTTAAACTCTGGTTTCGTAGATGAAGCTCTTAACGAGTCTTTTAAGCAACTTATGTTGTCTGAGGAGGTTCAGCTATTAGATTCAGATAATAATGTCCTTAGAGCTGTTAAAATTAGCGACTCGCAATTAAAAATGAAGACTTCGGTTAACGATAAACTTATTAACTACACAATAGAAGTAGAATTTAGTAATAACATAATAGACGATATAGTTTAATGAATTTACAACCTCAATTATACATAGATACAAGTGGTAATCCGTTAGGAGAGCCTACATTTGAAAGAGTAGAGTTCTTTAGCTTTGAATCAATAGAGCTTAACTCTTCGTTTCAAGATGTTAGAGATATATCTAAGGTATTTACAGATTACTCTAAGACGTTCTCTGTACCTGCATCACCTGTAAACAACAAGATATTTAAACATTACTATAACTCTAAGATTGAGAATGGTTTTGATGCTAGAATAAAGCAAAAAGCAGAGATATACTTAAATGGAGTATTGTTTAAAGTAGGTTACGTTAGGTTAACTAAAGCTACATATAAAGGCTCAAGACCTCATTCATATAGAGTAACATTCTTTGGAGCATTAACTAAGATACAGAACGTAATAGGTGTTTCTGAGCTTTCTGAGTTATCTTCTTTGGATAAGTACAACCATATCTACAATATAGATAATGTAAACAATGGATTTAGAACAGGATTAGAGCTTTCTAGTACAGGTATGATAACTGGTGCAGGTAAAGATATAGTTTACCCATCTATTTCTGCTTCAGAGAAGTGGTTTTATGATTCTAACGGTTCTACAGCTCCTGTCGAGTTTAATCAAGGTTTTAGTGCTAATATATACGATGAAGAAGGTTTAGGTAACTATGGTATAAACTGGCTAAATCTAAAACCAGCTATAAAGGTTAAACATATCATATCTGCTATTGAAGATAAGTATTCTAGTATAGATTTCTCTGATGATTTCTTTGGAACTGCTGAATTTGATGATTTGTATATGCTTTTACATAGTAATAAAGGAGCTTTAGCACCTAAGTCTTCTACTAATGCAGACACATCTGTTACATACAGGGTAGGTTCTAGTAATATTGATTCAGATTTCTCGCTAAGTAGTGGGGAAGAAAGAAGACCTATGTTGACGTATTGGGAAGATGTATTTCCTAGTAGAGTTAGGGTTTTTCAATATCACGTTATTGTTGACGTAAGTAATGTTACTAAGAGTGGTGGAGGAACTAACCCTGTTTATACTGTAGAAATATTAGATGGTAATAATACTATAGATAGGTATGTAGGACTTAACGGAGATACTCAAATCACATCTGTATTGTGTTCTGAAAATAGAAAAGAATGGGATAACATAAATGTAAGAATAAGCTCTACAGAGAATGAGTTAGCTACTTTTGATTTAGAGGTTGAGCTAAAAAGAGTTAGATTTAAAGTGCTTAACGCAGGAACAGACCAATATATATGTGATGTTCAGAACTTTATAAATGACGGAGGTGTTCCTGTAACAGAATCAAGTTATTACTTTCCTAGAGTAACAGGTACTCAGTCTTTAATTCAAAACATAGAGATAACAAAGAATATGCCAAAAATGAAGATAATAGACTTCTTGACAGGTATATTTAAAACATTTAACCTAACTGCTATAGTTGGTAATGATGGTCAGATACAAGTAAAACCATTAATAGACTTTTACAACACAGGAAATACCATAGACATAACTAATATGGTTGACAATAGTGAGATGGAAGTAAATAGAATGGATTTGTTTAAGAATATAAGCTTTGGATTCTCAGAGCCTAAGACTTTTGGAATAATAAACAACAATGAGCTATCTCAGACAGATTACGGAAACTTAGAGTACGAGTCTGTAGCTAACGGAACAGATGCTAGTTTGATATTTGATGGTAAAGATTATAAAGTTAAATTACCATTTGAAAAGATGTATTACGAGAGATTGTTTGATGAGGATTCTCCAGAAATAAAAACTAGTTTTGGTAATGGTTGGCTAGTAGATAAAGACCAAAATGAAGTTATGACTAAACCTATATTATTCTTTAATGTGGTTCAGCCTGTTGATTCATCTAAGTTCAGAATAGGATTCTTAGGTAAACCATTAGTAACTCAATACAATAGAGCTAGTAATTCAAATGCTGGTGAGTATTGGACTGGTTCAGCTTGGTATGTAGAGCAGGGAACGAAAAGTATCAACTTTAATGGAGAGTTTGATGAATTTACATTTACGTTAATAGCTAGAGGTTTATTTAGAAAGTACTATAGCGATTACATATCAAGTGTATTTGATAAAAAGACTAGAGTATTTAAGTTAAAGATGAAAGCTAGTATATCTTTCTTGTTGAAGTACAAAATCAATGATACATTATTAATGAATGGCGAAAAGTTCTTGATAAACAACATAAGAACAAATATAACTACAGGAATTACAGACCTTGAGCTTATACTTAAATTCTTCTCTAGTGAAGATGTAGACCCTGTTGGAGACCCATTAACAACACCTACAGGATTGTATTTACTTCCTAGTCTTGGTATTGACCAAATAACTATAGGTTGGTTATCTAATCCAAGTGGAGAGATAGTTAAGGGGTATAAGGTTTATGTAGATGGAGTATTGAATCAAACACTTCTTAGACAAAATTCTTATATTATTCAAGGGTTGGATGAGAATACGTCTTACGATATACAGATATCAGCTTATGATTCTCAAGGAAATGAATCGTCATTAACTTCAGTATTAACAGCGTCTACAGGTTCTTCAGACACAGAAGCTCCTACTGCACCATCTAATCTAGTTATTACTGGTTACACAGATGTATCTGTAGGCTTATCTTGGAATGCAAGCACAGATAATGTAGCTGTAACAGGATATGAGGTTTATGTTGACGGAGTGTTAAATCAAACTGTAACAGGAACAAGTCTTAACTTGCTAGGTCTATCAAGTAACACAGTTTATGAATTTTATGTTAGAGCTAAAGATGCAACACCTAATTATTCAGATATAAGTAACTCAGTACTAATAAGAACATTATGATAATAAAACAAGCATTAGAATTACTAGCCAGCGATGATTGGCTAGTAGCAGATAAGGATATTCAAATAGCTAAAGGCTTATACGAATTACCTACAACATTTAAAGAACTAAGAATGAATAATAAACGTAAAAAACTAGCAAAATAATGGCAAAAGATGTAAATAATATAATTTATAAAGTACAGGTAGATGCTACTAGTGGAAAGATAAGCATAGACGGTGTAACTAAGAGTTTTGAGCAAGCTGATAAGGCTTTCTTGAAATTACAGAAAGATGTTGCTAAAGGCATTCCTAATGCAACAAAGAATGTTAAAAACTTAGGAGATGCAACAGGTTCTGCTACTTCTGCAACAATGGAACTTTCTAGAGTTATATCTGATGCACCTTATGGTATTAGAGGTATGGCGAACAACATTACTCAGCTAGTTTCTCAGTTAGGTACTGCATCAACAAAAGCTGGTGGGTTTGGAGCTGCGTTAAAGCTAATGGGTAAGCAACTTCTCGGACCTCTAGGAGTCGTTTTTGCTGTTACTGCTGCGGTATCAGCTCTTGATTTCTTTTACGGAGCTAACAAAAAAGCTGAAGAAGGTACTAAATCTTTTAGGAAAGAAGTTGAGGAGTTAAACACAACACTTCTTAAACAATCAGACCATACAAAGTTAGTATCAGAAAGTATAGAAGAGTACTTGCAGTTACTAATAAAAAGAAGAAGTGTAGAGGAGCAACTTAGCAAACTAGCTGACAAGCAAGAACCTTTAGAAGAAGGTGTTGAGAACCTTAAAAAAGCGTTAGCTACATTTAAAGAGAAACTAGCTGCTGATGAGGATAATATATTTCTTCAGAATAAAGTAATAGAATTAGATAAGCTAGTACAATCTGAGCAATCAAAGATTAACGAATTATACGCTGAAGGTCAATCAATATTAGATGACTACAATAACTCTAAAGAAGAGATAACTGAAGCTCAAGCTGGAACTGTAAAAGCATTAGAGCTAGAGAAAACTGCATTAAAAAACCTACAAAAAGAAGTAGCAGACTCTCCAGCAATATGGAAAACCTATGAAGCAGCTATTCAGAGTGTTCAAGACAGAATCGACGCTATTACTGGAGGAAAGAAAGGCGGTAAGAGGGATAAGGTAGAATATTTCGACATTAAAGGAATATCAGAAGGTAGAGGTAAGATTCTAGCTGAAATAATGAAGACTGATGAGAAGATAGCTTTGTTATCTGCTAAAGACAAGAAGAGTAGACTTATAATACAGAGAGACTTTCATTTAAGAAGGATAATGGCTGTAGATGGAGCTAACTCTGAATTGATTGAAAAGTATAAGCAATATTACGCTAAGCTAATAAGTCTAGAGGAAGAGTCTGAGATGAGTAAGTTAAAAATAGACCCATTCGCTCCTAGAGACCTTAACGCTGATGCTGAAGCTATAAAAGAAAGACAAAGATTACTTACTGAAGTTAAATTAGAAGCTTTAATGGAATCTAGTCAAGCATTAAGTGGTTTCTTAGATGGAGAGTTCCAAAGAGAGATGACTCTTGAACAAAACAAGACTAATGCTTTAAATAACGAGCTTAAAGAGAGATTGAATAACGAAAACTTATCTAAATCAGAAAGAAAGAGTATTCAGTTAGAAATAGCTAGAAATGATGAGGAATTAAGAAAGAAGCAAGAGATTGTAGAGAAAAAGAGATTTAAGATGCAGAAAGCCGCTAATATATCTCAAGCATTAATATCTACTTACTTAGCTGTAGCTCAAGTTCAAGCAAATCCATTAGACCTTAATCCAGTAACTAAGGGTATATCTATGGCTGCTACATTAGCTGCTGGTTTAGCAAACGTAGCTACATTAGCTAGACAACAATTCCAATCTAGTGCTGGTGCAACATCTACTGCTGGTTCTCTAGGAGGTGGTGGAGCTGGAGGAGGTAACGACAGAGATTTCAACTTTAACTTAGCTGGAACTTCTCAAGAAAACCAACTAGCACAAACATTACAAGGTAGATTTGACCAACCATTACAAGCGTACGTTGTTAGTAGAGATATAACTAACCAACAACAGTTAGATATGGATATTCAAAACAACGCTAGTTTCGGATAAAAATAAAACGATAATAATAAAAATAGTTAACTTATTAAATAATATATTATGGATACAATAGAATTAATTATAGACGAACAACTAGGAGAAGAAGGTATAAACGCCATCTCTCTAGTAGAGTTCCCAGCTATAGAAGAAAACTTTGTTGCACTTAGTAAAGACCAACATAAAGTTGAATTTAAAACTGTAGATAAAGAGAAAAGAATTATTGTAGGATTAGCATTAGTTCCAGATAAGCTCATATATCGTCGTAGAGGCGATTACGAGTATAATATAACATTCTCTAAGGAAACTGTGAGAAAAGCGTCTGAGCTATACTTAAAACGTCTTAAAAACAATAATACAACGTTAGAGCATCAAGAGTTTACCTCTGGAGTCTCTGTAATAGAATCTTGGATAGTAGAAGACCCTAAGCAAGATAAAACTGCTTTATACAACTTAAATGCTAAAGAAGGTGATTGGGCAGTAGTTATGAAGATAGATAATGATGCTGTATGGCAAGATGTAAAGAATGGTAAGTACTTAGGTTTAAGTATTGAAGGTATCTTTAGTGATAAGAAAGAAGATATGAGTGCTGTAGAAGATATGACTGAAGAAGAAGCTAAGATATTATTACAAGAAATAAAAGACTACCTAGAGAATGAGAGCAAAGTACTGTAAATCAAAGAATACATATACTATAAAGAACTGTAAGAATTGTAAGTGTCAATACTATTGGAAACAAGGTATTGGCTCTATACATAATGATAATCACGTATCTAACATTGTTAACGAAGATACTGAAAGGGTAGAAACACATACTGCTTCTGCAAAGACCTCACAAGAAGGTAATGTTACAAATGTAGATACAACAAGAATTATTAACAATTAAAACTAAATTTTATGATTAGAAACACTAGCTATAATGTTAGACCAGATAGACATACGTCTGCTGAGATAGCATTATTAAAGCCAGAGGAAAGTGTTATCGTTTACGACACTGATGAAAAAGTAAACAAGTTCTGGAATGGAACTGAATGGGTTTCTGCTGACGGAAGTAAAGCTTTCACAGGCTACTCACACACTGGAGCGTTTGCAGGAAAACCACTATCCAACAACTATGTATGGGAGGCTGGGAATGGTATTAACTACACTCAATCTGATGTAAACAATAATACTTACAAGGTTTTTAGTTTAGATAGAGATGTTCATTTGGCTGTAGACAACCCTTATTGGTCAGTTCCTACTCCAAGTGGGCAAACTGATATTGGATTATTTCAAGGAGCTAACCTACCTTCAGGTGTAGACACTTTAGTAGATTATTCTTTTGATTTTGATACTGCTTATCCTAGCTCAACTGGAACTGGATTTGAAGGTAGTACTGGTAGAATAAAATTAAATGATTGTGTTTATGGAGACCAATTAAGAGTGCGTTTTGATTTTAACGTTATTCCTCAAATTGCAAATACAACTATAGAACCTGCTTTATGGTACTCAAATAGAAATGATAGTGATGATATTACATTTACTTTTCCACTAACTACATCTCCTGTATTTTATGGTGGTGGTACTGTAGGGAATACATATCTAAATAGGGTTGAGATTTCAGCTTGGATAACTTCTAACGAAGATGTTAATGCTTTAACTCTTCCAGCTATTAAAGCAGATAACCCTGTAATTATACAACCTTTAGGAATTTTAATAACTATTTTAAGATAAAAATATGGCAATAAGAATTGTAAGAAATGAACAGGGAAACTGTATAAACTTCTATGGTAGTTCTAACCCTACGTATTGGAATGCTTGTTTAAGTGGAGAGGTTGACTCAACTGACACTGATTCAGTAAATATAATAAATGATATTATTACCTCTCAAACTGGCACAACTCAATATGAGTTCTTTAGAGTGCCTTATACTGAGTTTGTAGACTCAGAAGGTAATGGTTTTTCTAATGCTCAAGATACTGCAGATTATATAACAGAAAAAGCTAATGTTGTTGGACTTGGTGGAGGTGGAACTGATTTAACAGATGAAGATGTTTGTTTTAAGTTAGACGATACTTCTACATCTATAATGTTGGATAACGGACATAGTTATGGTGTAAATACTATAAAGGCTGTGAATACTGGTGATGGATTAATTACAATTCAATCACAATTAGGCGACATAGTTCACTTTACCAAATTAGACCATACAAAAGTATGTGATGGAGATGGTGTTTCTATTAGTGGAGGACTTAATGATGTAATTAACTATTTAAACGAGTTGTTTACTGTAGGTGCTTTTGAATCTGTGGTAATATCTGACCCATACTCAACTATGGTAGCTGATGTAGATGGTGAAGATACAAGTGTGACTTATGTAGGTTATGGATTAGACCCGTTAGGGAATGATATCTATGGTTCTACAAGTAGTAATTCTCAAAATGGATTACTTAGTACGGAGACTATAGACCAAGCAGGAGAATACTTTACATTCGATATTAGAGTAGAGGGTACTATAGGATTTGGACTAGTACATAGTCAAGCTAGTTATGATGCTGGTCTTTATAGTGGTTATGAACCTTATGCAGACCCTACAAAGTTTGGTATAGCTAATTCAGCTCATTCAGGCTTCCAATTCTCACATTGGTTTCACCCAACACCTAACGGTTCTTGGACTAACTATGGAGCTAATACTTCATATAGTATGAGAAGTGGATGGAGTAATTTTAATGGAACTCAAGAGCAAGCTGATTGGTTAAATGGAGACCCTATAAAAGTAAGGGTAGGTATTGATGAAAATTCATACATAACTATAGACACTTTAAGAGATGGTAGTACTTGGGTAGCACACTCAAGAACTAGTTATCCAGTTCCTCAAGGTTCTGAATATAGATTAGGAATTAAAACTAATCATACAGGAGCTAGAGTATTTAATATACCAAAGGTTCACTTGTTAGAACCTGAAGCACCAACAATGTATTTTAGATATATAGAATCTCCAGATGGAGTATTCCATTATCCTTTATTCACTACTGCTGAAGAGGCTGAGTACTATGATGAGATACATAATGGATTAACTGCTGGTACTGGTTCAAGTCATACACATACTTATGCTGATGACCCAACTAATACAACTTGGTATATGCCTGAAGCATCTCACGACCCTACAAACTATACTTATAGTGTTGCGCCTAGTGGAAGTGAAACTTTTAGTGGTAATGCTGTAACATACACAGAGGTAACTAGTTTGACTAATGCAGACTTAACTCCTCCTCAATTTAGTAGTTCTGATTATACTTATCAAGAAGGAACTAACGTAAACTTACAAGTTACTCCAGCTGGTGCATCTTGGAATACAAGTGTATCTATTACACCTAGTGGAAGTGGATTGGTATATGATGGTTATAGTGTTATTCAAGGTACTTTAGCTGATGTATCTACAGATACTATCTATACTGTGAATGTAACAAGAGCTAACTCTTATGGTTCTAATATAGGTACTTTTGAGATACAAGCAACTGATGTTCCTCCTGTACAAACTAATGATACACCTTGGACTAAGGCTTTAGACTTTAGTGGTTCTAATGAGCATCTAGCTCAAGTTGCAAACTTTGCCAACAACAACCAACCAATCAGGATGGGTGGGTCAAGTGTAACCGCTTCTTTGAATGCTGACAGTAGCAAGACTAGTAGT
>ENA-OSIY01001585-OSIY01001585.1-marine-metagenome-genome-assembly--contig:-NODE-1585-length-12085-cov-18.665390_pt1 | contig 12085 bp, 29 predicted proteins | sample MGYA00237884_ERZ534233 | MGnify/ENA primary metagenome ERZ534233 (study PRJEB26412, sample SAMN06343840) | marine metagenome | isolation source: estuarine water | place: USA: Columbia River Estuary... | reverse complement strand
CTTAAAGGATTCTTTAAAGAAGATCCAGGTGCAAAGAAAGAATTCTTTGATAACATTAAGCTACAACAGGAGTTTGCACCAAGATGAAAGACGCTGTAATAGAATCTAAAGCCAATGAACTAAAGTCATTGGTTGATCAAATTAATGAAATTATGAGCGACCTACAAGATATGAATGTAGAAGTCAGAATTGCTTATATTAGTAAAGACGAGCCAGGACCTCGTAATGAAAACGATTCTGACAGACAGCGTATTAAACTTTGGAGAGTAGAAGAGCGCAATGGCTACATCTAAGCCAGGATACGGTGCTATTCCCTCTGGACCTTACGTTGTTGGTGCTCAAGGTTCGAATGGTCAATTTCTAACTTCTAATGGTATGAATGGAACCAATTGGATGTCGCAGATGCCGCAGGGTATAACTCAACATAATACTACTAGTGCTATCCAAATTGGTAATCCTGATCCTGTTATTACATTTAAATTAGACGGTGACATAGTAACCAAAGCAGGAACTATTACAGCAGATGATTGGATTTCTGTTATCAAAGTTATGAAACAGATGATCATGGACATGAGCCAAGATCAGGAATTAGTATCTAAATATCCATATATACAAGATGCGGCACATACTTGGTTTATGAATGAACTTAAAGGAAAAGATAATGGCAAAAACGAAAGTGAATAAAATCAGTGACAAGCTAGCTAAAGTTAACGATAGCTTTACAGTTTATATGTATGACAATGGCTTTATGGTAGAAATTGCTGGTCATGATCATAAAGAAGATTGGTCAAGTTCTAAAATTGTATGTACAAGTATGGCAGATCTTGTCGAGTTAATCCAAGAAGCAACAGAACTAGAAAGAAGTTAATCAAGGTTAGAATTGAATTTTGCAATGATATACACACGTAATATTTTAACAAAAGAAAATATAGAACATATTTTTGATTTGTACCATACTCTTCCAAATCGTATAATAATTAACGATTTCGAACAGGATAGGTACTATGCTAGTAATACTGGGCACTTTTTGATAGCTGAATATACATTAGAAGAATTCGATGATATCCTTAAAGAGATATCGGATCGTCAAGGTCAAATATTTGATAAAATTACTCATATTAGAGTTCTTAAATATAATGCTACGTGTTTTATACCTAAACACAGAGATTCATACGACATTAATTTACAAAAATCTTCTAGTAAAAGTTCGATTATTCAGCTAAATGATCCGAATTTTTACATAGGCGGAAAATTAGTAATAGACGAAAACGTAACTGATTTACAAATGGGTGATATGGTAACTTATCCTTATAATGTATTCCACGAGGTAAGAAGAGTACATAAAGGCATTCGTTACGTGCTAAACATAAGACATAATTAGTATATTATGTATGTTGATTGATTTTATAGAGGAATAATAATGGCTATTTGGACTATTAGAACACATTACAAAAAATCTTGCGAACAGCACGAGCATTTTTACAATCGTAAAATTGATGATGCAAAAATTATTGTCAAAGACGGATTCCGTAGTGCAGAATTTACTGTTGAAACCACTGATGATGAATTCCCTGACATTCAGTTTACTGAAGTACCGGGTGGTGATGGCAAGAAAGATAGCTTAGACTTATTCAGTTTAATCGGAGATAATATCGATAATACTGAAATGATTGAAATGTTTGATGGTGGATGCTGGGGTGATGTCGAAGTCGAAGGAATCGACGATGAAGACGAAGTCGAACGTCTTAGAGAACTTATCAATGAAGAAGGTGCTTATGCATTAGAAGATGATGAGGACGGTGATTGGTATCTAAGTGACACTGAATGCTGGGTCTGGGGTCCAATTGAAATTGAAGATGAAGATGGCAATGTACGTATTATCATTGCAGACGAAGATGGCAATGTTATTGATTTTAAAGGAGACGAATAATGGCAACAAAGAAAAAAACTAAAGTAGAAGAAACTAAAGTAAAAAAGACTACTAAGAAAGCAACTAAGAAAAAGGATAGTATCACTCTTGATATGCCTGGAACTATTGGCAGTGCTAAATTAGTATTTCCAGAAACTAAAGTTGTAAAAGGTAGTCACTTAACTATCACATACACTAATGGTTATCCTGAAAAATTAGAATGGGATGATGAAGCATTGATGCGTGATGTTCGTGAGGCACTACTAAAAGCAGAGAGTACCATTCCAGTAGCAGTAGAATCAAAACCGAAGAAAGCCAAAAAAGTAAAGTAAAATGCCCACGGTAAAAGGTCAGCAGTTAATATTCCTTAACTTTTGGGAATTTAAACAGTTAGAATATTGGCTAGAAGACAACTATCCAGATTGTCGAATTCGTAGTTTATATGACACTTGGACTGCTCCAGAAGAATCTGAATGGTATGCCATAGAAGGTGATATTTCACTTGACATGGAGTGCCTTTTGAAGTTAAAATACGGAAGTAAACTAAAAAACTCTAACGCAGGAATACGATATGGACAAAATTAAAGTAAGTGAAATCTTTTATAGCGCACAAGGTGAAGGACGTTTTATCGGCGTACCTAGTGTGTTCTTCCGAACATTCGGTTGTAACTTCAAATGCCCAGGCTTTGGCTTACCTACTGGTCAAAAGACTACAGAACCGGACGACATTGGTGCCAAGGTTCACTTATACAAATCCTTTATGGACTTGCCTTTAGCGCAAACAGGTTGCGATAGTTATGCAAGTTGGCATCCTGCATTTAAACATCTTAGTCCTTACTACAGCATTGATGAAGCCATTGACGAGATGTTAAAGCTGACTCCTAATCATGCTTGGCGGCAAGACAATGGTAATGACGTACATCTTGTTATTACAGGCGGTGAACCTTTGCTAGGTTGGCAACAATTATATCCTGACCTGCTCAGTGAAAACAAAATGCGTGACTTAGAAAATCTTACATTTGAGACTAATGGTACTCAACACTTACACGAAGATTTTAAACGTTTCCTAATGAATGATTATCATCTACGTAAAGATCAAATTACATTTAGTGTAAGTCCTAAACTAAGTGCCAGTGGCGAGTCGTGGAAGGATGCTGTTTGTCCTGAAGTTGTTGCAGAATATCAAACAAGAGGTTTTACTTACTTGAAGTTTGTAGTTGATAAGTTAGAAGACTTTAAAGAAGTAGATGCCGCTACAGCAGAGTATCGTGAAGCAGGATTTAAAGGTCCTGCGTTTGTTATGCCAGTGGGCGGCACAGATGCGGCTTACTTTGCTAACAGTAAACACATTGCAGACATTGCACTAGAAAAAGGTTATCGTTATAGTCCAAGACTACACGTTGACATCTGGAGCAATGGATGGGGCAAATGATACAAACACCTGCACAGGGAATAATGTTGGATAGAGATTATGGCGGTAGTAAGTCGTATACAATTGCCTGCGATTGTCACGATGGAGATCACCAAGTTCATATGTGGATTGAACTTGAAGGAGAAGAAGATACTAAAGATGTTGAAATGACATTTTATGTAAATACTACCACGCCCTTCTGGAAACCAGGATTTAGTCGTTTTAAAGCAGCCTGGGATATTTTAACCAAGGGCTATAGAGAAGATCAACACACATTGATTTTAAACAAACAGGCAGCATTGAATGTTGCAAGTACTATCAATCAAGTAGTAAAAGAATTAGAAAAAGGAACTAAATGAGTTATTTGTTTACCAGCGAGAGCGTGTCAGAAGGACACCCGGACAAGATTGCAGATGCTATCAGCGATGCAGTATTAGACTTAGTAATGGCCAAAGAAGATTCAAGTCTTCGGTGCGCCTGCGAAACCCTAGTAACTACAAATCGAGTAGTATTAGCCGGAGAATACAAAGGTGTATTACATAAAGAAGAAGTAGAAAGTGCCGTACGTCGAGTTATTAAAGATGTAGGTTATGAGCAAAGTGGTTTTGATTGGCGTACTGCGGAAATTACTAACTTACTACACGGACAAAGCGCAGACATCGCATTAGGTACAGATAACTTCGGCGCCGGTGATCAAGGCCTGATGTTCGGCTATGCTTGTAACGAAACTGATAACTATATGCCCAGCGCAATTTATTGGAGTCACGAAATTCTGCGGCACTTAACAGACGCTCGTAAAAAAGGTGTAGTAACGTGGTTAGGTCCTGACGCTAAGAGTCAAGTAACATTTGAATACAATGATGATGGTATTCCTAAACGTATTGCTAAAGTTGTTTGTAGTACACAGCACGATGAAAACATTGATATCGAAACTGTGCGTAAAATTGTTACAGGTCTTATTCGTAATGTATTACCAGGTAAGTATGTAGATGAACAAACTGAATTCTTTATCAACCCTACTGGTCGATTTGTTATTGGCGGTCCTGATGGTGACACTGGGCTTACTGGCCGTAAGATTATTGTTGATACTTATGGTGGCTATAGTCCTCATGGCGGCGGAGCTTTCAGTGGCAAAGACCCTACTAAAGTGGATCGTAGTGCCGCTTATATGATGCGTTATATTGCTAAGAATATTGTAGCAAGTGGCCAAGCACCGTGGGCCAATGTACAGATTAGCTATGCGATTGGTTTAGCACAACCAATGAGTTTCTATGTTGAAACGGCTGAGCCTGCTCAAGGTAGAATGTTAACCAAATGGATAGAGTCAAATGTTGACCTAACACCAAAAGGTATTATTGAACGATTTAACTTATTCCGTCCTATCTATAGTAGCACAACTAACTATGGACACTTTGGTAAAGAATATCTGCCTTGGGAAAAGATTGATTTGTTTAAGGAATAAGATGTTAGATAAACTAAAAAACTTATTTGGTAAAAAACCAGAAGCCACTGGTAAAGAAGGCAGTGAACCCTGGGTCAACGTTGTTAACACCAACTTTGATGGAGAAAATCCAAACCAGGGATTTATGGAACTCGAATGGAACAAACCATTTATTAGTTTCTTACGCAAGCATGGTTATGAAGGTGCCACTGATGAAGAAGTAGTCGATAAATGGTTTACTGACTTATGCAAGAATATTGGTGGACAAATGGAAGAAGAATCCAAATTTGTTGCTGATGCTGATAAGTTACCAAAAAAGCGGAAGAAGTCTTGACTTTAATTAATAATCGTGTATAATAACGTATGTCAACAAAATTAAATTGGAATTTCGAAGTTAAATGGGTAGGCAATACTCATATATTGGTAGTTCTACGTAGAACTGACAACGAAGACTTGGTAAATGAAATGCTAATGACAGTTAAAGAGTATGCTGAATTTATGAGCTTGTTACACGAGTTCAACATACACTTTAAAGAAAAAATTGATAACCAACTTATACAAGATTATTTAAATGGATAAACAATACATCCTAGTAGATGCCGCTAATATGTTCTTTCGTGCTCGTCACGTTGTTCGCGGAGAAGATGCAGAAACTAAAGTGGGTATGGCTTACCACATTATGTTTAACAGCATTAACAAAGTATGGCGTGACTTTAAAGGCAGCCACGTTGTAGTCTGCCTCGAAGGTCGAAGCTGGCGTAAAGAAGTTGATACAACTTACAAAGCCAATCGTACTGCGGCTCGTATGGCATTGAGTCCTAAAGAAGCAGAAGAAGATAAAATCTTTTGGCAAGCCTTTGACGAGCTCAAAGAATATCTAAAAGCTAAATCCAACTGCACCGTTCTACAACACGAACGATGCGAAGCAGATGACTTTATTGCTCGCTTCATTCAAACACATCCAGAAGATCAACACGTTATCGTTAGCAGTGACAGCGATTTTTATCAACTACTTAGACCAAATGTTCGCCAGTTCAATGGTATTAGTAAACAGCTAATTACTGTAGAAGGTATCTTTGATGAAAAAGGTAAACGCATTAAAGATAAGAAAACTAAAGAAGAATTGTCTGCTCCAGATCCAGAATGGTTGCTGTTTGAGAAATGTATGCGTGGCGATAGTTCAGATAATGTTTTCTCTGCCTTTCCGGGTGTACGTGAAAAAGGTACAAAGAATAAAGTTGGTTTGAGAGAAGCCTTTGCTGACAGGGAAACCAAAGGCTATAATTGGAACAATCTCATGCTTCAGCGTTGGGCCGACCACGAAGGAAATGAGCACAGAGTTCGTGATAGATATTTGCATAATAAAATGCTAATAGACTTGACAGAACAGCCAGAAGATATTAAACTAGCATTAGATACAACTATTAGCGAATCCGTTAATAAACAAAGAGTACAGTCAGTGGGCTTACATTTTGTTAAGTTTTGTAGCAAATGGAATCTTGTCACTATCGCAGATAAAATGACAGACCATGGCGAATACCTCGGAGCAACATATAAATGATTCTAGCAAAAAGCGTAATTAAAGATAAGTTTTGGATTCTTGAAGAGAATGCCAAACGGGTTGGTATGATGAACTTTAAGGATAATAACTATACGATTAATCTTAAACGTAAAGATTTAACAGCTCAAAGCGAAGACGAACTTAAAAATATGGGCATTGAATTCGTTGTGCGGGATCTAACACATGGTGGCCATTTAGAGGTTATGGGTTATCCCACTGATCAAGAAGAAGTCTTTAATGTTAAAGAGATTGATGGATTCCCTACATTTACTAAAAAAGCCTTAAGTAAAAGTACACACGTTGCAGGTTGGTATGGTTTAAAGTTTAAAAACGGCTGGTGTGCCAGTTTATGCCCTAGATTATCCACTGTAAAGACTAATGTATACGTAGGCCCATTTAAAACTAAAATGGACTTGAAAGTTGTATTAGGACAACAAAAAGACGTAATTTTAGACGAAGACGATAGTTAAAATAGTATATAACTTGTTTTCTGATAAATAATATATCGGAGAACAGTAAATGGCAAGACCTAAACCAACTATATTATTAACACACGTAGATCCTGGTACTTATAAAAGTGAAGAAGTATTAGAAGCCGAAGCCATCTATGCCGTATTTTATAAAAGCAAGCCTTTTAATTTACGCACATTCTTAAACAGTTTGCAGGATTATCCAGGACCAAAATATAAGAAGGTCAGCTTCAGCAATCCTGGCCACGCATTTAATCTTATGGAAAAGATGAACAAATTGTTTAAGTGTTCTGACTTTACAGTAGTAGAACTTAAAGAAGGGTCTTTAGTCAATGAATCAGACCTTATCAAAAAATCAGATAAGTGAAGTAATCTTTAAACAACTAAAAGAGTCTGTTGGTCAAGACTTAGAGTTTTTTCAAATATTCAAAAATACTAAAGGTACTAGATTTACTAGTACCGGATTCGAATTAGCCAAGCGTCTTTGGAAAACATATCCACTAAAATTTAAACAAGAGTACAGAGTATTAAACAAAACATTATTACTGTTAGATGAACGTATGGAGTGGCCATATTACTTGAGCAAACGTCAATTAGTATTGTTCAGTGAAATGGATGCATTCGAGTTTACATTATATCAAGGTGACATAAATCTATGGGCCAACAAATTTTAAACACAATTAAAGAACAAGGCTATTGTGTTGTTCGTGATGTTATCGACATCGAAGATATCGACTGTCTTAACTATCTGCAAAATTATTTAGAACCTTGTCGAGGACATGACTTTACTGCTAAGTACTTTCCAAAAAAGAAACTCGACGAAGCAGGCAAGCTAGCAATATGGTGGAGTCAACAATTAACAGGATGGGAATGTGTTAAATCTATCAATCAACGTTTATTGGATATAACTAAAGATTGGTTTGACAATAATGTTGTTTATGTATGTGATGTTATTACCAATGAACCTGGTAATCAATTTGTTAAACCACACATAGATACTCCTTATAGATTTGATGCTTGGCACGAAAGTTTTGAATTACTAGGAGTTCAATGTATTATTCCGTTATGCTCTTTTAATAAAGAAAATGGCGGCACTGGTTTATATCCGGGTAGTCATTTAAGAAATTGGGTTGTACAAGATAGTTATCGTGGGGTTTACACGGAAGAATTTTTAGCTAATGTTGTTCAACCAGACATGAATCCTGGAGATGTTTTAATATATAATCCAAGAGTGTTGCATAGCACAATGCCAAACAATACCGACTTGGTTAGAAGAGCCCTGCTAACCCACATAACTACTAGAGAAATGGTAGCACCATTAAAATTGGTAGACAATATTTGGTTAGAGTAAACTATTTGTCAACGAATAACAGAGCTAAGGCGTTATATATATGTAGGGACAAAAATGTCACTATAGTTCATTAATCAAAAGGAAACTTAAAATGAAAAATCTTATCGCTACCCTCGTCGTTGCTTTTGCCGCAACATCCGCTTTTGCTTCTGCACCAGCTAAAGTAGAAGAAGTTAAGAAGCCTGCTGCCGCTACAGCACCGGTTCCTGCTACACCTAAGGAAATGCCTAAGGTAGAAAAGCCAAAGACAAAAGCTGAAAAAGAAGCCGAAGCAAAGGCAGGTAAGCCAGCTGACACTAAAAGTGCTACACCAGCGCCTGCTGTCAAAGCAGACGAAAAGGCTGCTAGCAAGCCTGCCGCAACTCCAGCCAAGTAATCTCGAACTAGACGATGAAGGCTACGACTTTGAAAGTGACGTAGAACTTCATCGTAGCTATCATAGACCCAGACTTGTCACAGTTGATTTAGACGATGACAAAGTCAGTGATTATGTAGCAACAAGATTGACTCTGGCTCGGGAACGAGCTATGCAGGCATACAGAGAGAAATGGGCTTAATTGCCCATTTTTCGTTTATTGACACAAATTGGTTTTGAGTGTATAATTAGGTTATGAACAAAGAAAAAGTAAACGATATTATACAATGGACCGGCGCTCTTTTTATCATTCTAATGCACGTATTGAACAGCGCATTAGAATATGGTTATAGTGTTCGACCATACAATCTTGTTGCCGCGGCCTTGGGCACAATCTGTTTTATGCTATGGAGTTTTCGTGTAACAAATCGACCACAGTTACTGGTCAATGTCGTAGCAATGGCTATCTGCGTTTTGGGCTTAGTTAAAGCCTTTAATTGACACAAATTGGTTTTGGATATATAATACTTGTATGACAATAGCAAACGAACTTCCAAAAGGTCTTCAAACTGAAGACGAAATCTTAGCCGCAGGCTTTACACTAATGAAAGAACAACTGGGTTTGAAAACTGCTCGTTATTACTTTTATTACAATGAAGACTATCCTAGTGACTTGATTAACGAGTATCTTTGGTTACAAGAACCCGTTAATTGACACAAATTGTTTTTGGCAGTATAATATACACATAGACAGCAAAAAAGGAACTTTATATGTCATACGTAATTGTCGCAAAAGGTACAGGACTTATCGTAACAGATGGCCCTAATCATAGTAAGGCTTACAAAACTTTTGGGGCCGCTAAAGCCACTCGCACTCGTCTTTGCAACAAAGCAGGATGGAGCGAAAGCGACTTGAGCATTGTTGCTCGCGAAACTTATCAGGCACCAGGTAGGATCACTGTTAAAAACATGATGACTGGCAAATTAGTAGAAATTGATGCCGATACGCCTTGGGCTTGCCGTGTAGACAGCGAAGCGTTTTGGTGTAATTAATTGACACAAATTAGTTTTGGTTGTATAATACATTATCGCAACAAGGAATACTATGTATAAATGGGTCTGTCAAATGTTTTACAAAGATAAGCTCTATACTGGTTACTATTGGGGCGATGAGTATAGTTTGGCTCGTGCTCGCAAGAAGGTTGTAGAAATGAAAAGATTTCATCCTGCGATGCGATTTGAATTGACAAATAACCAAACTGGTGTTAAAATTAGTTTTTAAACAAGGAGTTTATATGAAAGCACTTCAAACATTTATTGACCAGAAGAACCGTTGGAACGCTATCTTTAATGGCGAACAATACGAGATCAAAACTGCCCAAGGTCGTCAACGTATTGCGGATATGATTGACAATGCTTTGAGCCCTGAGAACTTGACCTGCGACGGAGAACTTCCCCGCGCAGAGGTCAATCGGAGATTTAAAGAATTGGATACTGCCGCAAAACAACTTCGCAAGTTGGATCCCGCAGTTAAGTTTTACGAATACGATTATTAAGGACTTATATGAGTGCAATGTCTAATCTTTCAATTGAAATCAAAGGTATGCTACAAGACGGCTACCTTCCCGTAACTATTGCTCGTGAACTTGAGATTCCCGTTACTTGGATCTTCGAGGAAATCGAACAAGACGAACTTAGCCCGTTTGAAACAATTAATTCTTAATTAGGAAATAAAAATGAACAAGTATCAGAAACAAGCCGCTTTAGACATGGTCAAGATCGCTACCATTATATTGGGCACTATTGCAATCATTGGCTACATCATCAAGTTGGGCGTAGAAGCCAATGACTTGGTTGCCGCAGGTTCTTTTGCCCTAATGGCCTACTGTATCTATCAACTATTCCAAATTCGTGTAGGACAGTTAAAAGATAGAGATACTCTTGACGAGATTACAAAGAAATACGAGTAACATCATGAACCCTTTAGACCGAGACAATCTAAACTTTATTATGACTGCCAGCACAGAAGAACTCAATGAGTTTTATGCTGACATAGACACAGAGAATCTGTTGTACCTTTTGAATTTGGTACAAGGTGAGATGACACGTTTGCGCTTAGAAGAAGTCGAGTTGCTTGACCAAGTTGAGCATACGGATGACGCAGACCGTGCTATCCTAGAGATTCTAGAGAAATTTGACACAAAATAATTTTGGTGTTATAATAACACTTTAATGGAGAGAATTATGAAACGAGAAATTATCACTGCTAAACTGCCAAAACAGAAACGTCGTGCTGACTTCTTGTTCCATAACGGTGCTTATCGCCCGCAGGTCGTTGCTAGCCAAAAAGTTTACAATCGTAAAAAGTTGGCAAAAGTAATTGACACAAAAGGCGAATGAGCATATAATAGTGATACGGTGAATGGTTCATCGTACACATTTTTTTACACACAGAGAAAGAGAAATCTAAAATGGCTACTACTAAAACTTTTAAAGTTATCGGCGTTTCAACACTTGCAGGCAAGACTAAAGTTCGTTTTGCTAATGACTTTGCAGGTCGTATTAAGAACTTGGTTAAGAATGGTCACACTAATGTTGAGCTCTTTGAGCTTCCAGAGGCGATGACTAAAGAAGCAGGTCTTGCTTATGCTAAGGCTAATGCTTTGTTCGCTATCCCTGCTGACACAGACGTCACAGCAGAAGACCTTGTTGCTGTCGCAGGCAAGTAATCTACAAAGGCACAGAAGTGTGCCTTTTTCCTTTATCTTACATAGGACATTACAATGAGCAGATTGCAGTTGCACGGACGCACCTACGTAGTGTTCGATGCCAATAACAAAGAACATCGCAAATGGTTTGCGGCCTTTAATACTACAAGACGCTGGGGTCAATGCCCAGTACGATTCGTCGTTAACGACGACCACGGCGACTTGATCACCCAAATCCAACGAGAACTAATCCAGTTCTATGTTGACAAAGAATTTAAAACATTAAACAAAGTAGTAAAATGACACAACCTGTAACAACACCTAAAGTCGGCGACCAAGTTCGTAGTTCAACCGGCGGGGTCATCACTTATACAAAGACAGGGTTGATCCACACTATGTCTAAGAATCGTTAATTGACACAATTAAGATTAGACGTTATAATAGACACATAGCAAAACATTTATAGGAGAATGCTAAATGGCAAAAGTAAATAAAGGCGGAGTAGGCGAACCCCGTACAGTAAAGATCACAGAAGCAAAGCGTCTTATCCGCCGTGCTATGAAAGTTAAACGTCCCGTGTTTATGTGGGGTCCTCCAGGCGTTGGTAAATCCGACCTTGCCGCCCAGTTGGCAGATGAAATGGGCGGAGCACTTATTGACGTTCGTTTGAACTTGTGGGAACCTACAGACATTAAAGGTATCCCTTATTACAATGCTAAAGAGAATGTAATGAGCTGGGCTCCTCCAGCAGAACTGCCTACAAAAGAGTTTGCCTCTAAGCATCCTATTGTAGTATTGTTCTTGGACGAGCTGGCTGGTGCGGCTCCTGCTGTTCAAGCCGCGGCTTACCAACTTATCCTTAACCGCAAGGTTGGTACA
>ENA-OSIY01001583-OSIY01001583.1-marine-metagenome-genome-assembly--contig:-NODE-1583-length-12090-cov-4.232415_pt1 | contig 12090 bp, 4 predicted proteins | sample MGYA00237884_ERZ534233 | MGnify/ENA primary metagenome ERZ534233 (study PRJEB26412, sample SAMN06343840) | marine metagenome | isolation source: estuarine water | place: USA: Columbia River Estuary... | reverse complement strand
TCGGCAGCGTCAGATGTGTATAAGAGACAGCTACTCAATATTCACTGAGGGAGGAACTTCAGCAAACTACATCTGGAAGGTCAGCCCAAGCGGAGGACTTGACGGATCCATTGGAGTTCCTGGAACTGGTCACATGAGACTTGGATTAGACTACGAAGACAATCTTCTGATCGGAGGATACAGAATAGGGACTACCGGCCCTACTGCACTTCCAATCAATTCTTCTGCCACTAATACATCCTTCACTGCACTTATCCCTCAGTATTTACCAGGGACCGGAATCGATCTAGGAGACATTATTTCTAGAGCAGGATCTGGATCTTGGACATGGGCAGACGTTCATGAAGCATATGGAGATCTAGTAGTTCCGATGCTTTCCACCGTCTTCTTCAGCAACTATGCCTCCCAAATTTTTGGCAAGCAGAACAATCAGTGGATTTTAACCGACGAGACTAGCAAGACGACCATTTTGGACGTTAAATCTATCCCTTATTTTATCTACACCTTTACTGAAGTTGGATACTATTCTATCCAAAATATAGTTCAGGATGCAGCAGGAAACGTCTATCAGATTTCTAAACCAGCTTTTATTAAGGTTATCAACCAATCGATTCCAACCGCTTCTGATCCTAATCCGGAGTTTGTAAATTCTGTAGATTACGGATATCCACCGCTAACTCCTTTGGAGAAGAACCAGTCTTATAGACTGAGCCAAGATCTAATCCAACAACAAGGACAGATCCTAAAATCGATGGAAGAACCTTTTGGCTCTGGTCTAATTTTAAGGGACGATCCTTACGGCACCTTTAGCGGTAATTAGGATTCGTATTCTCTGTAAATTTCTAGGATTTGAGGAACTATCACGTTCCTGTGGTTCTTTAGCAGGGTGATGACTTTTACCCCATCGACTCTGGACTCTAGAGTTTTGAAGAAATCTATTCCAGACTCTTTTTTAGTCTTTAGATCGATCTGAGATGTGTCACCGCAGAATATCATCTTTGAGTTGATCCCAAGTCTTCCAACGATCATCTCGGTCTGCCTGTGGCTGACGTTTTGACACTCGTCGACAATAACGACCGAATCGATAAAAGTTCTTCCTCTAACAAAAGAGAAAGGAAGAATTTCGATGGACTGATTCTCTACCATCTTATCGATGTGCTCCTTGTTGTATAACATATACAAGTTTGCGTAGATTGGAGCTAGCCACGGGTCCATCTTGGCCTTCATGTCTCCAGGGAGAAATCCAATCGGGTCTGCTGCCTCAACGACAGGTCTCGTGATGATAATTTTTTCTATCTGCCTGGTAAAGTATAGATCTAGGGCTACCTGGCATGCAAGTAGGGTTTTTCCTGATCCGGCTTGACCTCTCAGAAGAGTAACCGTGTTTTTAAGAATTTCGGATTTTGCTGTCTTTTGCTCATCGTTTAAAGACATTGCAAACTTGATTTCCCCTTTGGGTCTTCTTTTGTCCGTGTTCCTTGTTTTTTCACTCAGTATGTTTTGGTCCATGTTTTATAACTCTCTCTATATATTTACTAAGTTTCTAGAATAATAATTTTTAGTCTCGTTTCGACCATTGATATATAAGAAAGATAAAATATACTAGTAGAAAACAAATAAATCAAAAAAATGGCAACAGTAACCACAACCACAATTTTAGGATCTGATTCTATATCAGCTTCGAGAATAACCATCAATTCTAACTTCTTAATTCTAGACAACTGGATTAATGGATATGTTAGCACTTTCGGGATCGATACCGTCAACGGTATTCTAAATCTTTCTTCGGCCACCACCGGGTCTATTTCCGCTAAAACCGGATATTTTGACCAGATACAAGTTCCAGCTTCTGGATCTTTCCTTGCTAGAATTCTAGCAAGCGGAGCAGGATCTTTCTCTGATGTTAGTACTGCCACATTTACTTCTAGCGGGTTAACAACCATCTCAGGATCTTTGGTTCAAAATGGAATTTCCACCTTCGGCGCTACTGCTGCTTTTAATACTGCAGTAAATCTAAACGGAAGAACCACGACGGGAACAGCAGGAAGCATTGCCAGCTCGAACACAACCTATGCTGCTGGAGCTACTGCGGGAACTGCCTTCCCTGTTTCAAACACACTAGGAGGCGGAGGACGTTTGACCTCGATTGATGTCCCTTATTCTATTACTGGTCTAGAGGATGTTATCTATGCAAACTGTGGACCTACTGGATTCTACCTTTCGGTTGTTGGAGGAAGCGGGGGAACAGCAGCAAACATTGCTCCTGGATACAGAATCAGAATCGTCAATACAAGCGGAACCACTGGGTACATCTACACCGGTATTCAAGGATCATCTACCACCTACTATACAGGATTCAACACCAGTACTTCCTACGGAAACTATGCGACCGGTGGAATTGTGGTTGCTCAAAACAGCCAATACCAAGCTTCGGTTCACCTTCAGTGGGAGCCTAGAGTTGCTCAAGGACAAGCAACTCAAGCAGGATCTTGGGTAGTTCTTTCTGGAACTAACGTAACAATATAAAACTAAAAAGCTATACATGGCTACAACCCCTTTTATTCGCAGTTTACAGACCCAGGGCGGAACATTCTATTCCTTCTCTTCGTCTGCTGAGGATTTGTCTTTCACCTTCAACAATTCGATCAACAAGTTTAAGTTTTCTAAATTTGCTCTGCTGAATATCCCCCCGATTAACAACGGAGATCCCCTGGGAAACTCCTTAAAGTTAAACGCTCCAGACAGTGCATTTATAGACTATGCAACTTCTGCGGACCAAATCATCACGAGCAATGCCAATATTGATTTCTCACAGAGTTTTCAGAGCTACTGTCTAAATTTAGAATCTACCATCCTAAGCTCGACCGACTATAATTCTGACATCAAGCAGACCGTAGCGGAGAGAGTATTTTTCAAGTGGATGAAAGAGATCGGAGGAATTAGATACCAGCAGGCAAGTGCTACTCAGGTTTCTTCCTTGCTAAACCAGACTAACATCACCATTGTCGATGGACTTCCGGTGAACCAGATTAGATGGGTAGAAGGTGATCCTGCGGCAGGAACTACCGGATCCTATGGACTAACCGGAGCAACGTACAATAGGGTTGTTCAGTATATTGGAAATCTAGACATCGTTAACTCTGTAAAGAACAACAATAACACATATTCTGAAGTCTATGTTTATGTTCCCACCAAAGACGGAAATACACCGACGGTTCTATTTAAGAATGACTTGGATTTAAACTACCCTCAAGATTACGCATGGACTAATAATCCAGCAGATCCCCTCAACGATGAATATCTTCAGGGCAGAGCATACGATGAATTAAATCCAAGCGGACTAACAAACCTTGCAATCTTCGATGATGATGTTGTTGGAGCTCCTTCGGTCATCTTTACCGATACTACGTTGGGAGCTACTGGGTCCGGCAACTGGTATTCCCCAAGGGCGACTGCAGACACATATTTCACAGATCAAACTTTTTACAATCCTACCTCATTAATCTTAACAAAGACCTACAATTCTGTTTCTCAGCAATATGTTAGAACAAAATTAGATTCAGTTGGGATCGACTTCGATCCAGATTCTTACCAGCAGATCGTTTCTGATCCTTCTATCTCTACGATAGAGGAATTCAGTTCAACTTCTGCAGCAGCAGATTTTGACTTTAACTGTGTGCTGATCTACTATGATGTGTATGATCCGGCAAATCCAGTCGACTCTGCTACTAATTTATACGGGGTTCTTTTCCTAGACGACGTTCAACTTGCAGGAGCTAGCATCTACTCGATTCCCGTCCTCAAGAAATACAAGCCAAACATCGTTACCAAATTAAACGGTAACTCGTATGGATTCAAGATCAACCTTAAATTTGATGTAGACATAGATCAGACCGGGGTAGAACAGGCGATCAACGATTATTCTCCCTTCTCTCTGTCCATGTTTATGGATTCGATGAACGTTCTGCAGGACGCAAGTTCTACCCTTAATAACACGGCAGCTATCTATGCAAGTTTAGAGCAGAGAGTTTCAAGTTTGGAGAATCTAACTCTCACCTCGGACACCATATTTAAGCTGAATCAGAGGATCAATTCTCTAGAGAGTGCATTCGCAGCCAATCAAGCGATCTTCAACAACACTCAGGCAATCATGGGTCTGATCAATCAGAACTACGAACTGGTTAGAGCACTGGTCAACGGGGAAACTAGCGTTGAAATCTCTTATAACCTAGACCTAGTCAAGCAGGGACCTGGTATTATAGTCGACAGAAGCATTCCAAATCAGCTGATCATCGCCAACGACAACCAAGACTACAACATTGGAGTCCAAGGAGGAACAGTTACCCTCTCTACAACTTCCAATAACGTTATTGAGCTTAGACCCTACGGAAACTACGCCAAGCACGTCAATAACGGGATTCCGATCACTCTCACTTCGGATCTGGTAGTTAGATTAAATGACACCAACCTCAAATGGAGAAGAGGTCAGGTCTATAGATTCTCTTTTGGAGACCAAATCTACCCTGGTGACTACAACGTTTCTTTCCTAACCGATGCAACCGGATCTTACCCGATATCTGCTCCTTCTGGTGTTCCTTACGGAACTCTGATCGTTTCTTTGACAAACGGAGAATTTGCAGCTAAGGACTATCTGCCAGTAATCGATATAGTTTGTATTAATTCTGAAAACTTAACCTTCCAGGTCGATATGATAGGTAGTAGCTTGACAAATAACTCTTAAAATTGCAAAGTAAAAAATGTACACACAAAATTCGATAAGTTCGCTAGTAGCCCAGTTCCTAAGACTTCAAAAGAACGCCTTAGAAATTATCAATGGACTGAATCAGGTTGCAACCTCAACCAACGATACTGTTGAAATTCAGCTCCTTGACGAGTTTGGATTCCCAACTACATCTAGTATTCCTGCATATGGTTATTTGAGAAGCCAAATCCAGAGGCTGGACAGCAACATAGAAGCTCTAGCAGGACTTGGTCAAAATTTCTCTACGATCAGGAACCCAGATGGAACTTATTCCCAAATTTACAAAGTTGAGCCTCTAAGAGATCCTTTGCCTCTAGTTGGTCTCCCAGTTCCTAGTACTTTTGCAACTAAAGACAATTGGTTTTACGAGAGCTTTCTTTCTCCCCTTCTTTATATCAACGTGGATGTTACTGGGCAAATTCCAGACGCTGCTGATAGAATTTTACTTAAGAGAATTATAGCAAATACAACAACAGACGCACAGAAGATTTATTTCGACCAGAGTTTAAAAGGAAGAAATGACATCACGGAGTCTCAGTTTATCAATGGGTTAACCCAGGGGGGAATAGGTTATTTCACAGATGAAGATACAATTCCTCTTCCTCTTAGGTCTTTAAGATACGTTGGAAATTTTAGCGTGCTTAGCATCTTCGACGACGTTGTTTCCACGACTGATGCAAACAATCAGACTGTCCAGGAGACGAGAAGAAACTACAGATTAAACAGCTTAAATTACACCGACACGAGTTCTAATATTCAAAACGGAAAAACTCTAGCCGTCAACGACTCCCTTCTGACCATAGACGGATCTATGTATCAGATAGTTTCTGTTAACGTGGACCAAACTACGGTTCAGTTAAAGAGAACCTCAGGATATCAGCCGGTTCAGATTGGTCCAGATACACTTTCTTTTTCTAGCGGACAGCTTGGAACCAGATACATCCAGGTGAACGTTGGCTACAACGAGAGACAAGGAATTTTCTTCAAGAAGATTGATGACAACTACAATATAGTTTCAACAACTTGGTCTACCGGGATAACCCTATTCAGTAACGAGTTGAGAATAAACACAACAGCAGGAATTCAAACTCTAGAGCAGTTCTACCTCAATTCTGTTGCAGATATAGGACAAGTTTTACTTAGTGCTGCAAAAGAAAAGAAAGTTCCGGCTTTCGACGGACTTGTTCCTAACACCCCCGTTTTAGCCGATACAAACTTTAAGGTTGTCCAGGTTAACACCCAGCTAACAGCGGGTACTTCAGTTCAGACCCTGAACGAAAAAGTTTCAGCAAAAACTTCTCTGCAGTCAGAGATTAATCAGCTGGACGCTGCAATTGCAAATGCCAAGGCCGAAGCAAATTCCGTTTCTGGAACTGGGACTTCGACCCAGAATTTGACCGTTGTTAGCTATGATAGTATATTAGCTCGAATTGCTAGCTTAACCGGCCAGAGGGTTCAGAAGCAGCAACTTCTGTCTTCTTTAGTTCAGGACATCAAAACGCTAAGTCAAACAGCCCCGGGAATCTACGAGACCCCAAAATATAGAGTTAGAGGATTTTGGCCTATTCCTGAGCCTGTAGTTAGTCCTAAGACAGGACCTCAGCAGGTAATTCAGTTTTCTGTCCAGTATAGATATCTGAGCGATTCTGGATCTGCTAATCCGATTCAGCAGGTCGACTTCGTCGACAACAACGGACAAACTAAAACCGGTGCATTTAGCAACTGGAATGAGGTTCTGACCGACATCAGAAAGAAGGTGTTTGATCCCAATACAGGAACCTATGTTTGGGCTCCAGAATTAACTGCAGATGCCAATGTTCCAAATATAAATCAGTTGGATATTCCCATTACTAGGGGGGAGAAAGTTGAAATTCAGATTAGATCTATTTCTGAGGCTGGGTGGCCAGAAAATCCTCAGGTGTCCGATTATTCTACGTCTGTCGTGATTTCTTTCCCTGCAGACCTAACAGTTCAGTCTCAAGCTTCTAACGTCAATAATAACTTGACAGATGCAGCTGTTCTAGCAGTTCAGCAGGATCTTCAGTCTAGGGGAGTTGATGGGCTTTTGAGCAAGCAATTTACTTATGGGTCTAAGATTTATTATCTAGATTCTGCTTCTGTTGCAAGTGGATTTATCAGCACCAATGGACAACCTTTGGATCTATTCCAAAAGATAAGCGAACTTCAAGATCAGCTAAATTCGCTCCAAGCAGTTGTTGAGAAAGCAGTTGGAACAATGGAAGTTTACATTGTTTTCTCCGACGGATCAACAAAAAAGATGTCAGGGGGTTCTACCTTTGAGCTTTCCCCGGTGGTCTATAATCAGATCTTCCCAAATCCAACCACGTCAGATGCAGGAAAGATCTCCTCTACCATCTACTCAATTCAGATTGTAAATTCTTCAGCTGGTCTACTTGAACTTTCGAGCTCACTTCCAGGAGGACTAAATACTCTTGCTGGAACTAGTAGCACTTACTCTCTACCCTCAGGATATGTTGAAAATTTAAGATATGGCGAGATCTCAATCTCTGTTACCTCTTTAAATCCTTCTAGCATTAGACCAGTTGGTTCTCCGGTGGCTACGATCAATTCGTTCCAACTTCTTGAGCAGGCACCACCTTTTATGTCTGCAAACGAAAATGGTCAGTTCATCTATCCAAGATGGAAGAGCGTTGGTCTGGATTCGTCTTATTATACAGCAGCAGTAACCCCTTCAGGATCTTATACCTATCAGGGAGATTCTAATGGGAATCCTCTGAATGGAAGTGCAGTTCTTCCTTTTGTCCCTTCTACCACCACACCAACTTACTCCAACGGAGGAGTAAATGGATCTGTATGGAACGGAGTCCTAACCGGATCTACTGGGTCCTACACAGGTCTAGGGAATGGCTACCTTGCAGAGTTTTGCATCAGCAAAGATCACCCTGCTCTTGCAAACGGCGACCCAAGTTCCGCTACCTCAGTGTTCACCCAGCTGGTGAAGCCTGATTTTTCTAACGGAACTGTAGTTTATCCCTACTTTAGACACTCTAATTATTTCTACGTAGACACAACATCTACTAATTTTGCTACCCAGCTGGGATACTCTTCAATTACTTCTACCTTTGCAACTGGACCAACTGCATCTAGATCTGATGCAATGTACCCCAATAAGCTTGGTTATACCCAGAACGACCAGTACTTGATTGGAAAATACACCTGTGGAGCCTATCTTTTCTTAGGACCTCCTACAGCTTCTCTGATTCAAGTTGAAGGATCAACTGCACTAGCAAGCAGATATGTTCAGCAGGGGGTTGCAAATGCAATTAATGTTCCTTTGATTTTCCAATTCAGAGCAACGGATGCTCTGGGTTATATCGGGGGCTATAGACTTGCTGGAAATCCAAGCAACATCGTTTACCAGAAAAAAATAGGAATAGACATACAAGTTAGAAATAGCGCACCCTTCTCGTTTGACCTAGTAGCTACTGGATCATATAAGCAGGCAACCCTCTCGGGATATGGACTAGGCGGATCAAGCACCCAGTCTGGACAGCTAGGAAATAGCGGAGTGTTCTAATCCTGAAAGGAGTTTTATAAAAAATGGCGACAGAACAACTATTTGACTACAATAGTTCCTTTGGGGTACTTCGAACAAATCCCAAGTTAACTGGGAATCTAAAATTAACGGTAGATTCTACGGGGGGAATGTGGTTCAATTCGATGGACGTAAATCCAACCCTAAGCCTCCAGAAGTACAAAAAATTTAGCATTACAGGGAAAAACACCTATGCTAAAGACGTTTACAACTTCTTCGACGAGGGAAAAACCCCCAATGATGTGGTTTTTCAAGTTGGAAACTTTACCAACGGTGCTAGCCAGCCAGCAGACAACTTTAGCTCTCAGTATGATTTTTTCTATGGCTCTGGTGCTTCCACACTAATCGATAGAAACTATCCCGAGAATTTTAGATATTTTCAGCCCCTTTGGATTAGGGACTCCCTTCCTGAATTCTTTGTTATTTTTAAAGTTCCTCAGCCGTTAAGTTACCCATACCCAACCAACGTTTCTACCGTTTCTGACGGGATCCAGTATAAAGTCATAGCTAGTCCTAATTCGACTACCCCCTTTATAATTAAATACTGGGACAACCAGACCAGTAAATTCATCGAGTATGCAGACGGAGAATTTTTCTACGGAAACAGCATTTACAGCACATACACGGTGGTTCAAGGATCTGGTGTAGTAACAGAGATGAACGAGCTGAAGTACTACGACGAGGTAAACAACGTCGAAGAATTTTTTAACACTAAAATCCTTCCTAATGCCCAGGTAATTTCTACCTTCGATCTTAGATCGAACACCCCAATTGGTGATTACATTAGGTCCCTTGTAAACAACCCTGGATTCAGCGATAACCCTATCGATATTTCTTTCCAGGCAAATACCTTCTCCTATTTCAACGGGGTCAGCATTAAAGAAGGGGTATTAACCCAGCAGGGGGAACTCCTGAACAGTTATTTTACTTCCACTGAATCTAGCTCTCAGATAGACTTTGAAGAGTATATTACAGATGGATTTTCCAGAAACGGGATAGTCTGTCCTAATCTGTTAAACCTAGAATTTTTATTTGACGATCCGGATTCGGACCTTTATACCATCAATAGGTATATGGGGTTCTATGTTTCAAGAAACGATCTTGGTGAATTTAGATTGAATGGACAGTACTTCTACGACAACAGAAACGACTCAGACAACTTAAACCTTCCTAAGCCGACTAGAAATAATCTGGGATACTACTACAATGCAAATCCCGCATACCAGAGCAGCACAGGTGGAGTTAGACTCTACTACGAGGGAGCTTCTGGATGGATACCGGGATCTGAAGACGTCAACGTTAAAGACCCGCAAAAACTCTACTACGTCACCGATAAACTGGATAGATTTTATAGTTTATCTAGATACGAGAACTATGTTCAGAATGCCACTTATCCAGACGGTGAATGGTTAAACAACACCCCAGACTATCTAAAATTTGGTTCCTATTACCCAAATAATCAACAAATTTATAAGGCATATTCAGTGTTAGTCTCTGGATCTCAATACGGATACGTTAACGTGCTAACTGTAGGAGACCATGGATTTGAAGATGGATCTTCTGTAACAATCACCGGATCTAGTCCCCAAATCAATGGGCCTTGGAGGATTACCGTTCCTTCTGGTGCTACTGGGAACTCATTTCAGATTCCGGTTGTTTTGTCTGCGGGAACTGGGATAGTTACCGGAAGCACTGGGTATGTTCCTGGATCTACCGTTAACTACGTCAACCCTGCAGTTTACCCTTCTCAAGGTGCTTCCGGCGGGCTAATCCAAGGAACTACTGGATCTACTTCCTATCACACCGGATCTTTAGTAATTGGAGACACCAAGGTCGATCTTCTAGACTTTACCGGGCCAGATCAAAAGATCGGATCCTACCTAGGAAAAATAGACGGTCAGAAAGGAAGAGCCTATATAAACGTCACGTTCCAGCAGTCTCTCGACCTTGCTAATCCTGTTACCTTCAAAATCTTTTGGCCTAATGGATCTAGAGGAGAACTAAATTACAAATACGATTTGGTCACCTCTGGTGATTATGCAGGAACACTGTCCGGCTGGACGTCGGGATCCTACTATTCTACAGGAGACGATTTCTACTTTAACTGGACCCAGGGAACAACTACGCAGATAGCAAAGGCATTTACTGGAGCAGTTTCTGATATATCTACCGTTGTTTGGGATGCTGCAACATCGACATCAGCTTCTGCCTCAAATTCTGATGCTATTATTAGAATTAAAAATCCCGGATCAAACCAAAACCTCCAATATTCGATCAGCGTCTTTTCTGACTACCCAACTTTCGAGACTAATTATCAGGGAACCTGGGACAACACCTCTGCATATTCGTTAGGAAACATTGTTACGTATAACGATAGCTACTACAAAGCATCCACAGCAGTTGCACAGAATCCCTACAATACTAATTTACCGCCAACAGAGTCTGGCGATTGGACTGCGTACTATCCCTTTGCATCTCCGGGATATGTTAGCATAGGAGGAGTTGATGCATCTCAAATTTCTTACATTCAAAATTTTGTAGGGGGAACTAACTACATTAAAAATAGAGTTGCTTTTTCTGCTGCAGAATCAGGAAATGTTATCCCTGGAAACTGGATTCAAGTTCAGCCCGGAAAGGGAATAACTGGAGGGATGTCCCAGATCTCGTCCGTAACCAGATACGTAGATTCACCAATCTATGACAACGATCCTCTGGCTGTGACTGGAACTGTGACTGGATTTAAGGGCTATCAGGAATACCTGGTTGCTAATCTCTCCGATAATAATGCTATCATAGAACTTGGATCTAATTCTAGTTTTAACGTCTTTAGCATGACTAAACTCTATTCTGGGGTTTTCACTTTCTTCGACCTTAAAACCATAGATTTTGATTTCTGGTCTTCTTCTTATGGGATAACACCTACCCCCGAATACCAAAGATATTTCCAGTTGGTTCCAAATCAGTCGGGACAGATTAAAGTTGGTGTCAAGTATTATGTTAGACAGGGGCAGATTAGAGTAGAGAGAGGAACTATCAACGAGAGAGTGATTAATCCGGGACAGGTCTTTATTGGTCTATCCTCTACCTCGTTTGATGATCTTCTTCTGAACGGTCGGAATGCCATAGTTCTTCCTGCGGTATTTACCAGAATGGGATACGTTAATTCTGTCCTTTCTGCAGATCCCTACAACTACGGAATCTCTGTTCAGTCTGAGCAGGATTTAAATTCCTTCAATGGATTCTATGGAATTCAAAGCTTATTTCCTGAGGAGATAATCGACGAGAACATCAAAGAGACCTTGTTCGAGCACGGAAAGCTAGACACCGAGTACCAGTACCTAGAAGAGAATTATACTGTTACAAGGGCAAACAAGTCTAGAATAGTTCCCTACATCAATAAGTGGGTCTATAACGGCGGAACCGACGCCAGAGGAAATGCATACAGACTGAACGTCAATCCTGCATTTACCCCGACCAATTTCTCTCCCGGATTCCAACAGGACATCCCAAACCCTCAGTATCTCACCCACGAGTGGATGCTGCTAGAAGGTGTTCCTAGAGAATATCCAGCATCTTCTATTTCTTCCCAGAACAACTACCTTCCCTATAAGATAAACCTAGATAAGATTAGGAATGCTTCTCCTTCGGAGGAGGACTATTTCGAGTCTTATTTTACCGTCGATCCGATCGACTACCCGGCCCTCTACTACGACAAGGCCTGTCTCTTATACACATCTGCCGCTGCCGCCGA
>ENA-OSIY01001581-OSIY01001581.1-marine-metagenome-genome-assembly--contig:-NODE-1581-length-12098-cov-17.501206_pt1 | contig 12098 bp, 26 predicted proteins | sample MGYA00237884_ERZ534233 | MGnify/ENA primary metagenome ERZ534233 (study PRJEB26412, sample SAMN06343840) | marine metagenome | isolation source: estuarine water | place: USA: Columbia River Estuary... | reverse complement strand
TTATCTTACTTTATTCATTTCATGGCCATCTAACGGTTCACGTTGCACCATATCATCAATACCTTGTCTTAGAACTTCAATCTCATCTAATAACTTGACAAAATCCGAAACAGGATATTGCTGTTGTACGGCTCTTTTAGCCATTTGGATTTTGGCTCGCATACCTTCTAGGTTGCGATCGTATAAATCTCTATTTCTCATAGGGTTATTGTTTAGTATTATTTGTTTTATTTTTGTATTTTTATACCTTGATTTTTCTATATATTTGTCACTATTTATTTTTAATAGTTTATCATATATTGTTATCAATATTTCGATATGTTTTTATTTATGTTGGGAAGGTAATAAACTTCTCTCTGGTATCCAAGTTATTTTAACCAATTCTCAAGAAATCTTTGGATTTTAAGTAAGTGAGCGCACTTTTCATACTCTTCTCCACTCTCATGGAACTTAATAGCTAACTGGAGTACGTAAGCTAAATCGTATGGGTTGAATAAAGTTAAATCTAAAACCTCTTCCTTATTGTCTAAATCAAAATCCTTAATATAATACCAAGCACGATTATAGACTATGAACGATGCTTGTCTCTTGGTTTCCTCGTGATCATAGTTCTTAGCATCTGCTTCTTTCATCCCACGTTTAAAGTGTTCAAAAAATAGTTGATGATTTTCAATCAACTTCTTAAACTTACCAATCTTAAAGTGAGTTGATGATGATACCTCAATTTCAATCTCATCATCATTCATTTCTACCTTACCTCTATCTTCAGGTTGGGGAAATAAGTTAAATAAGTCGTTCTTATCAATCATATGTTATAAATATACGAAAAAAATATCGCTTCTCCAAATAAGAAAAGAGGCACTTATGTGCCCCTTATTAATAGATATTCTATAAGTATCTTATTTATCTTCAGCTACAGATGCCTTACGATATTCAGTAACTAGGTTTTTAATACTACCTATAGCTTTACGAGCACGTTGGTGTGCTGCTTTTGATTTTGCATTGTGTTCTGTTGAAAACGTTTCATACAACGCATCTAATTGTTCTTTAATTTCTTGTGATGTCATTTTAATTTAAATTTTAGTTAATAACTGTTTTAATACACGATTGTGTTTATTCGTGGATAAATACGCACAAAATTCATTAAAATCGATGTTACGTTGGATTTTGCTGGATCTGTATCTCTCTCCTTTTTCAAATTTAAAACCCGCATTAGTATCATACCATTTATTATCTATGGTTTCAACATATTGTCTATTATAGATATTATTGGGGTTGTCTTCAAAAAACAAACAAAACGTTTGATTTTTATCAAATATAACTGCTGATTCCTCACCCTGACTCTCAATATCTTCTTCTAGCATAAATACATGATTTTCACCAGCGGTTTTGATTTTAGTATTATAATAAAAATTTCTAGATGGTTCTAACACCTTACCATTTTCATCAACAACTGGCTCAGTAAACCATGCTGGGTTTTCAAAATAGGGTGTTCTTGTAAATCTTTGTGGATCTTTGTTCATATATTATATTTTTATGTTTATGTTACCCATAATATACGAAATATATCTACGGTAGCCAAATACTTACTATAAGATAGGGTGGAGTGGTTAAAACCTTTATTTATATTATATATACACACTAAAAAACAAACTATGGAATTAGCAATATTTTTTATAAGCGGAATTCAACTTACACTATTAGCGATACTTTTATACCAATATGGTTCAATCAATAAAAACTATAATGTTATAAAGAAAAATCAAACCACAACAGATGATAGTTATGAAAAGTGGATTCAAATGACCACTAAACAATTAGATGAAATAAGAGAACACATTTCTACATCTGATTTCGCTGACGCTGCCACATTTAACCGCGAAATTACCGCATTTTCTGAGCGTTTAAACGCGGTTGAATCATCAATCACCATACTCGCTAACAAGGAAGATAACGACGTTAAAACGCTAAAAGACAGCATTAAGGAAATTAAGATATACCTACATGGAGTAATATCTGGTGAGGCAAGTAATAAAGGTTATTAGGTAAGGTATTAGGAGTAAAGAGAAGAATCAATTTCATCATCTAAATCGAAACCATCTCCAGCTTTAGCAGCTTCTTCTTTTCCAATCCAGTATATTACTTTACTAAAACCATCATCGTTTGGTTTAGTAATTGTAAAATAATTCATATACTTTTCTTTAACTTTTCTAGTTGTTCTTTTACTATCTATTGGTAATAGACCCAACTCTTTTGCTTGTTTAAAAGTAATGGCACTATCATATTCCATTTCTTCAGCACCTTCCCCAACCATCTTCATCACTTTGGCTACGTTAAGAAACTTCTTAAATCTACTTTCAAATAATTCCATACTATTATATTTTATTATAAATATGATTACTTAACGGTAGATACAATCTCCCTAACTTTTTCCCCTAACTCCATATTATTAGGTGTGGTTTTTACTAAATCTAAAATCGACTTTAAAAGTATTAAATCTTCCATCATAACTGTTTTTTAATTATTATTTTTTTATCCAATCAAACCTATCTTCAAGTTTACTAACTACTTCTTTAACTTCATCACTAGACCAATCTAAACAATCTAATGTTAATCTAGACTTATGAAACGATACGGAGTTATCACCAATACCATCACTAAAAAAGTTAATATCCATATATTGCCCTTCATCAAACATATCTGCTTGTGGGTATTCACTCTCAATAAACTTATAAAGTTCTGAGTGTAGTTGTCTTAGTTGTTCTCTTTTTGTCATACCTTTATTTTTAATATTATACGTCAATATACGAATAATATCTACGGTAACCTAACAAGTCACATATTACTTTTCAGCGTATAGGTAAGTACTTAATAAAGTCCCTATAGTAATAGATTTAGTACGAGCATCATTAAGTTGTTCTTCACTTAGTTTTTTAACTCTAGAACAATATTCGATTCCTAACGTACCAATAAACTCATCGTTAATAGAGTTTAAAGCAAATAAATATGATGATTTAGACCCAGTCCCCTCAGCAAATATTTTTAAACCAAAGTGATTTCCCTTTTTATAGTTGGGGATTAATATTTCACCATCACTATATAGATGTGAAATCGGTTTACTAAACAGGGAAACAGGAATATTTTTAAAGGTATCACTTATAGGACTAACACCTGGAGTAAACATTTCATGAAATATAGAAAACTTTTGTATCGACTTACCAGTAGGGTAGAAGTTTCCACCATTATGGAATTGAGATATCCATACTCGACAAGCGTCTAACTCATCCTTAAGTTGTTCTAGTTGATCATCCACTAACATATTAGTTTGTAGGGCGGATTTTATAGGGTCGATTTTAGTTTTATTATTAAGATAATGACGGTAACGAGTTACCAATAAGGGACCTACTACGGCACTTATGATGACCACTAAGATTGCTAATTCCAATTCAAACACAATTTAATTTTTAAACATTTATAAACAACCCTATATAGTTATAAATACTAATTTTTCCTCCCAATAACATTAGAACTATTACTTCCCCTTCTGGTAGTTGGTCTAACTCTACGTGGTGGGGGAGAAGGTGGATTAACTCTCCTAGGTGGATTATTAGAAGGTATTATTCTAGGTCTGTTTGGTGTCCTTGGTCTTGGTTCATTTGGTCTAATCCTTGGCCTAGGTCTAGGTTTTGGTTTAACCTTTGGTCTAACACTCGGGCGATTAGGAACAATATACCTATTATTAGATACTCTATACTGACTCCAGTATCTATAGTTGTCCCAGTTATAGTATTGATTCCAGAAGTAAGGATCGTTGTATCTCCAGTTGTTCCAGTACCAGTTATTATTGTGTCTATATCTAAGAAACTCAGTGTCTCTATATTTGACAAACTGTCTATAGGGGACACTAATGGTATCTCCAACTTCTGTAATGGCGAGTATACTTTTAACTTCATATCCTTTGTTTGTTGTGAATGTATAAGACCCACATGATTGAATAACTAAATAAAATAAGATTAATAATTTTTTCATATTTTTTATTATATAGGACCACCATCAGTTATGGTCCACGGTGTATTTACTAAATTTGTATGTGCCACTCCAGATACACTGGAGTTATATTGTAAGTCATTACTAAACTCTACCCCTGCTAAACGTGTGCTATTTACCCACCCATTAAGTAAATTATCATAGTTAGTTGTAGTCATATCACTACTAACAAACATATTAATTGCTGTAGTTAAAGCTCCAACATCCCATGCCCCAATATCTTGATTGAAGGATGTTGATTCATAAAACATTTCATCCATATCTGTAATAGTACTTGTATCCCATGCTGATAGATCTCGGTTAAATAAGGTAGCATTTTTGAACATTTCGTTAGTTCTAATAACACCATTCATATCCCAAGTAGATAAATCTTGATTGAATACATCAGCCCCATTAAACATTGCTTTCATAGTAGTTACGTTAGGTATATTCCAATTCCCAATAGGTTGGTTAAATACTGTTGAATAAGCAAACATAAAGTCTGTATCCTGAAGTTGTGGGGTTTGCCAATTACTTATGTCCTGATTGAAGGAAGTTCCATAAAACATAGAATCCATAGTAGTAGCTGATCTCACATCCCAATTAGAAATGTCTTTATCAAAAACTGTATTATCCTTAAACATATTTCTAAAAACTTGGACATTGCCAGTATCCCAATTACTTAATTCCTGATTGAAGTTTTCAGCAGCATTGAACATCTGAAACATTGTAAGGACATTAGAAGTATCCCAATTATTTAGAGGTTGATTAAATACAACAGCATTTCTGAACATACTAGACATATTAGTGACACTACTAACATCCCAGTTAGTTAGGGGTTGATTAAATGCTGGGGTAAAACCAAACATATTATTCATATTAGTAACACTACTAACATCCCAATCCTTAATACTATCACTCTCACCATTATTAAATTTTGGCATAGAACTAAACATCCCCGCAGTTCTAACAACATTAGACATTCTCCAAGCACCAATATTTTGATTAAATATTTCAGCACCACCAAACATTGCTTGCATATCAGTCACATTGCCCACATCCCAACTATCTAATGGTTGATCAAAGGCATCTGCTCGTCTAAACATTTGTCTCATATCTGTAACATTACCCACATCCCAATTATTTAGGGGTTTATTATATGAGTCTGTATTAAAAAACATACTCTCCATATTAGTCACATTAGAAACATCCCAATTAGATATATCATAATCAAAGTTGATGGCAAAAGTAAACATCATCCTCATATTAGTTAATAGACTTGTATCGGGTAAATCTTTAGCTGAAAAACCAATTAGGTTGACACAACTACTAAACATCTGATACATTGAAACCCACTTAGTATCTCCCCAGTTTAAAATATCAACTACAGTAGCTCTTATCGTATTATTCATCCCAGTATAATCTTGGGTGTACGAGTTAAAACCACCACTTTCGATTTCAACATCATAAATTCCAGCTACGGGCCAAGTGCGAGTAGGAACACCAGTTCCACTTTCAGTAGTACCATCACCCCAATTAATAGTCCAAGTAGTAGGATCACCACCATCTTGTTGAAGAGCTAATATAGTTTGAAAACCAGCAGTAGGTATATTAAGTTGGATAACAAACTTAGTACCATAACCATCAATAATAGCTTGGGCAGCTTTCTCTTCTTCACTCCCACCTGCAGCCCTTTGAGCAATCATTAACTTGTGTTGGTCAAGGTTAGTTATATAGTTTTCAAATAAGATTTTCTCATCTCTATATTTTTCCTTTAACTCCAATATAGTTAAACCTTCATTATCTTCCCTTTCTATAAAGTGTAACCACTCTCCAGGATTTTCTTGTGCTATTAACATATGCGATTATTCATTTATTATAAATATTAACAATAAAACCAGCCCGAAAACTCTTTTTTACATACGACTATCCTACTTTAACATATAGAACTTACTAAATACGGATATACCTACCATACACACCTAAACTCAACTATCTTCCCCGTCACGATTACCTCCCTCACCGTAGGAGGATAGGAATATCGTGGAAGATACCCCACGTGGATTACTGGTGTTATTTTTAAAGTCGTCTACATCGTTATATATCCACATATCGTGTTGATTAACGTTGGAAAATGCTGGATATAACGTGGATACGACGTGGGTTTGGGGTGTATAACGTTTTACCCAACTACGATTCCCGATTCGATTGCCGCTACTATAAAGTTATATTCCTTATCGACGTAGGTATCCATCCAATCCCACTCTCTTCCACTATTAATCATATTATTTGGTTTTGTTTGAAAATCGTCCTCGTTTCTTTACGTTGGTGTCTTTAAATACCGTTTTACCGCTCATTATATCTTTTTCTAATTGAGGATCCATTGGTGCAATCATTGTATCTGTTCTCATATTGTACTGTTTATCCTCTTGCATCTCATGGAATACTTCCCAATATAGGGGGCTACTCTCTTCACATCGTATGGTATTACCCCATCCTTGTTTTCCTTTCATATCGTCACATCGTTAGGAAGTGTACCGTCTGGATTTAACTTAGATATAGCGGTTAATATCCTATCGATATCACCTTCATCTTGCCAACCTAATACATCGTCTGTTATGTCGGTTGTTGAGTTAATATTCCCAGTATCGTTGTCTAATACGGCAAGTTCGAATAATCCACTCTTACCACCATGGCTAAAATCAGATTTTACGATGGATGCTCCAAACCCATTAGGGAAATCAGCAAACGCTTGTATACCATTTTGATTTTTCATATCCTCAAATATGAGTAAATCGAATTTTGTAATATTATTTTTCATTTGTAAATTTTTATTGTTTATGTCTTCTTAAATTAAACGTTGTATAAACCCAACGATTACTATAAACTCTAATCACTTTATATTGTTTGTGACCTATATGTGTAATTTTTACAATCCTACCACCTATATGTGATAAGTTTTCTCTAAGATATTTTATATCCTTCTTTTTCTCACTTCTACTACAAATGTGGAAATTATCAACTACGGTATGGATTTCATTTTTACCAGATGAGGAATGTGTCACTTTACCTTGAGAATATAAAAAACAACTCACAAACACTAAACTAACTAAAACTAATACTTTTTTCATAAACCTTTATTTGTTATTAATTACTTATTTACTCCATAAATATACGATGAGGATCTCGGGTAACCTAATATCCCCGCAATTACTTTATAAACTTATGATATTTTCCAATAATCATATCTTTATCATCAAATATATCGATGGTTTCGGGTTCACCCATAGATTCTACTTCTCCAATACGTCTTTGTTGTATAAAATACTCAATAGTATCTTGCATATATATCACTTTCATAGATTATCGTTTAAAATTCTTACTTTCATATTTTTCAAATATAGCTTGAAACCTAGCTGATTGTCTTTGTTTACCTAATGTGGTTAAAAGTGATTCATTAAAATTCAAACGTAATGTTGTGCTGATAGTATCAATGTATTCATTAATAACTTCTCTAGGTATAATAGATACGCGATTTAAATCATAATGGAAAACAACTAAATAATCATATCTATCTTTCTTCTTACTATGATTATATGCTACATAATGAGTATCGGTCTCATTTGACATAGTTTTAATCTCATATAATGCTCCTTCATCATCTATAGCATCAAATCCATCTTCATCGATATTTTTCCAACCAAAAGCATTACATACAATAGTTTCACCAATAGTGCCAATAGCTGTTGCAATTTGGTTCTTATCTGCGTTTGGTACTAATAAATGAATATCTTTTAACAATTTCATTCTAGTTTCTGATAGTTTATTCATGACCTTTATTTTTAATTAATTACTTATTTACCCGTAAATATACGAACAAAAAATACGATATCAAAATATTCCCGCGATTACTTCCATAGTTTATCCTTTATTTTTATTCCAAGGAAGGGGATATCCTAACTCTATTGCTTTTTCTATTAACTCTTTTTCAAATAAGGGACCTTTTACAGATCCTTTAGTTTTTATTCCAAAATGTTCTTCTTCAATAGGTGGAAAATCTATAAAAAATATTTGTATATTATTGCCTTCTCTAATTGATTCTTTTATCAAAACACCAACTGGATCCGTAGATCTATAATCAAGGACTCTCCCATCCATACAACGGCTTCCACCACCTACTTTTCCAATTTTGAATAATTTATTATTAACAAAAACAAAATAAACACAATCTGTAAATAGGCCTTTCTTTAATCGAGGATTTTTCATTAATTCATAACCATCTGAAGCTGCTGCTGCAAATAAATGATTTTCATAATTTTTTAATCCTAAATTAGACAATATTAAATGAATTTTTTTCATATAATTATCTTAATTATTAATACGATGTCAATATACGAACAAAAAATACGATATCAAAATATTCCCGCGATTACTTTAAAAAAATCTGAGGAGATGCTATAATGATATATCCAGTCGATAAAACGAAAATTTTTAGAGAGACTCTTTTTGGGATCTCACCGACGAATTCCTCTTTGGCGAAACGGGGTTTACGTATGAACATTTATATACTATGCGTTTTAACGTGTTTACTTGGTATATATTTTTATCGATGCGAGTTTCGGTGTATCCGTATATATTTTCTCGGGATGTCGAAATCGTACGAACACTAAAAAACCATCCCATTTTTTTTTAACGTAACCACGCCGTTATATGGACGTATATTACGCATGGATTACTACGATATAACTACGATACGCCATACGCATACGTACGCCCACATATATTACCGACACAGTATCATACAACGGGGTTCACCGTCGTATGTACCGTATCAAAAATATTTATGATTTCTGGATTATGAGACTAACGATTGTATCGATTTACTCACACCACGCACATTGCTTTTATTAGCATAGTATGTTCTATCATTCATACGAACATAATCTTGCGCGTCATACAGATCAATATCGATTGTATTTGATGATACACGTGTGTAATTTTTGCTATTTAAAGCGATTGTTTGTAATTTAATTGTGTTTTTCATAACTTTTATTTTATTTTAATTATTAATATTGGGTAAATATACGAACGATATCTTGGGTAGCCAAACAAGTTAGCGATTATTGTTTATAGTATGTACCTTCTCTCATCTTCTTCACATCGATATCTAACGATTCGAGTGCCTCTAATGTGCCTTCAAATAACTCTGGTGCATCTACTTGACGATCATAATTTGCTTCAATAATCAAGTCACGTACATCTTCTACGAAGTACTCATCGACATGACCTCTTTCTAGTAACGATTGTAATTTTGCTTTTAACTCTTTTGACGTGTTGAACATAACCTTTATTTTTATTTATTATTACGTCGTAAATATACGAACAATATCTCGGGTAGCCAACCTAGCCTAGCCAAGCCTTAACAAGATGGCACATAAAATACATCGTTATTATTACCAGTGTTGGTGTTTGTATGTATTTTTCGATGTGTGTTATTAACTTTTCCATACCTTTATTTATTTTATACGTAAATATACGAACGGATACTGGCCCAACCACGTTATCTGCGTATCGTTTTGTGAACCGTGGCGTGTTCATATATACTTTTAAAGTTTTTTAAGAAAACGTGGCGTGCACGCAATAAGGGTTAGTGCAACCCGAACCTCACCTCACATAACGCGCTATATTTAAATCATATACTATACGAAAAACCACACGATATCAACGTTAATGCGATGTATTTGGTACCCACTCGCCGTGGTTGAACCCACGTGTAACAAGTATGTAGTTATATTCTTAGCCCACGCCATATTTCCAGCTCACTACGTCAGGTAAACACAGACACTTGCGTATAAACATGTGTATTTAGGTGTTGTATGTGTCGTGTTTGGTGTGTTTGGTGGCGTGTTGTGTTGCTGTGAAGGTATATACGGAATATCCGTATTATGATTTGTGATAAAAAAACCTTTCGTTTGGTGATGTGTTTATCGTTATTATATCTACTGGAATATTATTATACCACCTCCTCATCGTATACCACCTTATTATCTTAGAATAAATCTTTTACCACCTTATTATTGCTTAGTCTAGCTATTTTGTTTTGCATATAATAATCTCTTGAGTAGTTGAGTTTATCTTCCTTATGTGCTTTGTAGTATTCCTTTGAGTAAACCTTGTTGTATGTATTTGGTTTTTTGGATGTTGTTTTAGGCTTTTTAAATAACGTAACAATAAACGTTAAAACCTTTTTGATAATACTCATAACCCTTTATTTACTATACGTTGGTTCCCATATCTTTTAATGCTCTACCTTTACGTTGTGTGTATGATTCTTTATCGTCTTGGAACTGTTTATCCATTACTTGTATTTCATCGCTTGCATCTAGATCGATCTTAACATCTACGTTCCCGTATTTACTCATAACACCATCCTTCCAACGTTTTAAATCCTTATCGTTGTGTAGTTTAGAAGAACTATCGTCATTGTTTTGAGCGTCGAACCCAAACATAGGTTTTTTACCTAACAAGTCGAACGATAAATCTTTGATCTTGATAGTTTGTTTGTCTATTGACGTAGTATATTCTTCGTCTAAACGATATGATGGAACATCTAAAGATAAGTGGTCCGCGATCGCTATAATAAACTTATCCATCTCATCGTCCGATAGTTTTGGGTATATCTTAGAACGTAAGAACTCGATTACTTTTGTGGATGCGTCCAACCCATTTAGGGATTGTTCACGTAACGTATCCTTCCACTCTAGTACATTAAAATCACTTTTCATAGTATGTATTTTATTATAAATATTATTTAGGGTCTTGAATCGATTTTATATCCCATATAAATGGTAATCTATTTCGCTGATATTCTCTCATACTATAATCTATATCGTTCGTTGTTATCTCTATATTTTCACCCTTACCATCATGACCTTCGAATGGGCTACAAGGTGTAATATTTACCTTATATGTTCTAGTTTCTTTGTTTAATAGTGCTTGTGCTTTTTTATCTAACTTCTTCATATGATTTCGTATTGAGCGTCTTGTATTTTTTCAACTATTAATAGTTTTTGTTCGGCTTGGACAACATGATTACCACCATACCACTTAACTAGATGTCCTAGTTTAACCTTATCGATTACGTTTTTGTCATCTACACATATGTGTCTACCCATAACGTATTTTATAGTGTATAACTCATCACCCTGAACTATTATATTACTATTGGGTTTTGTAAGTGTATTCATTTACACAATATTTTTACTTAAAATAAGGGGTGACTCGTCTTTATTTACTCGAATCGTATAGAACGAATCGTGTTCTACTATTAGTAATGTTTTGTCTTTGTATGATTTATATTTACTATACACATACTCTTTTACTTGTTCCATATTATCTTAGTTTATTAATATATTTTTTTAATCTATCTTTTGGTTCCCAGTTTAATATTTCGAGTGCATCATCGTTTACACGTATAGTCTCTTTGTAGTTACCAGGTTGATTGGGGATATGTTCTTTTTGTATGTTCGGATATCGTTCTTTAAACATACTATATAGATCGTTTATGCTATGATTTACACCTGTACCTAACTCCCAAGCATCAGTGTGTGTTAGTTTAGATTCTCCGATCATAATAAGGGCATCTACTAAATCCCCAACGTGTGTAAAGTCCCTACGTTGTTCCCCATCACCTACTATTTTAATCGTTTGATTGGTGTTTATTAAATGGCGCCAAATACCTATTACGTTACCTGTAACTGGATCTAACGATTCACCTTCACCATATATGTTATAGAATCTACATACACTAACATCAACATCATAACACTCTCGATACATAAAACATAAATCCTCACCTAGCGCCTTTGAAGTGCTGTAAGGACTGTCATATATGTTTTGGTGTTTAGAACTAGATCCAGCGTATACAACACGACACTTATGTTTACGTGCGTATTCTAATACCGCAAGTGTACCGTTTACGTTTGATTCTACTGAACCAACTGGGTCTTCAAACGATGGTTGTACTCTACTTTGTCCTGCTAAGTGATATATTACATCTACTTTGCTTGGAT
>ENA-OSIY01001575-OSIY01001575.1-marine-metagenome-genome-assembly--contig:-NODE-1575-length-12113-cov-6.298604_pt1 | contig 12113 bp, 9 predicted proteins | sample MGYA00237884_ERZ534233 | MGnify/ENA primary metagenome ERZ534233 (study PRJEB26412, sample SAMN06343840) | marine metagenome | isolation source: estuarine water | place: USA: Columbia River Estuary... | reverse complement strand
ATTAATATCTCTTCATCGTCGATAACAATCGCTTGTTTGTGTGGGAATATCTTACCAACAATATTTTGATTACTTGTTGTATCAATTAAATCGAAATAAACTTCACCTTCAGAATCCATTTCATCATTCACTAACGACTTAACGTAGTTATTAATAGAACCCATTTTAAATTTATGTCCCATTTTATTGTCTTCATCTCTATGGTACATTAACGTTGGTAGGTTCAATTCGAATTCACTGTCAAATTCTTTCCACCATTCACCCGTTCCATAATAGTCTTCCCATTTAGTATAGTGTATTACACCAATAAATTTTTGTTCGTCAGGATATACATAAACCTCTTTACCGTAAGAATCGACATAAGAAGAACAATAATCCCAACTCTCTCCACTTACTTCAACATTACTAAATAATTGTACTGTAGGTTCTCTTGTTAGGTCCAATGATAAAAACTCAGGAGGACATATTGTCGTTGTAGTGGTCGTTGTTGGTTCAGGGTTACATGAATAATAATTGTCTCCATGCTCGTATGACGTATAACCGAACATCTCTTTAGCTGATAGATATTTAGACCCTTCAGCAAATGTTCTTGGTAAGTTAACATCAAACCCAGCGAACTCCTCAGTCCACGCAACATTGAAATCTAAATATTCTGTAGTCTCTCTTTTTGCGTACTCAAATAATGTGGCCTCTTTACTAAGGTCAGTAACAAAAGAATAGTTAGGTAAAGGTCTGTCTAATTGAATCGTGTTTTCATCAATAAACGAAACGACTTTATACCATAAACAAGGACCATCAGTATCTAAAACGTTTGATGGGTCTTGCGGAAATTTGATTAGAATATATTCACAAGATATTAACTTGTTAGTCACCAAAGTATCTGTCCCATCAAAGTTCATCAATGGTACACATATACCTAACGGTGTTTTAATATTTTGATTTTGCGTCACACCTAAAAACTCTACTTTCTTACTTACAACCTCTTCTTGATGATTCGGGTAAACCCTACCATAAGTATTACAACTTAATGGGTCATCAGGATTTTCACTACCGACAGGTATCGGATATTTAACATCCGAATCTTTATCTTTAGCTCTAAACACTATCTGTGTATCCTTCTTCCCATCTCTCTTAAAGATGTCTTCGTTTTTATAGTCAAATTCAGAATCACCAACCTGAAAATACTCAATGTTACAGAACTTACCAGTAGAAATTAACTCTCTACCTTTGTCTGTAATCTTAATATCAATTAATGTTTCTATATTTTTCTTTAGATATGCCATCTATATTCTTTTATTATAAATATTCAGTTAATATTTTTTCAGCCTAACATACTGAAAATTCCAAACCTTTCATATATGGTATTATAAACCTCTGATGAAAAATGTGTATATCCATCGTTATTTTTTATATCTTTTATCGAATCTATAAATAGAACTTCATCATGTTTATTCGTTGATTTATAGTAAGCATCGTTAAACGGTCCTTCATAAAACTTTAATTTACCCACCGTTCTTAACTCACCGTTTGGTTCATAATCCGATTCAGAAACAAACCCAATAAGAATATCTTCTTTTACTTTTTGGGAATTTTCCATTCTAAATTCTCTGAAATAGTTAATATTATTGGTGTATAACACCTCAACAGTAATACCTATATAATCACCTGACCTATGTAATAATAACATAAACTCTTCTAAATCTTTATCACTTATATTAACCCCTTCAGATGTTGATACAATTAAATCAATATCATTACCCAATATAGAACCCCATATTGCAATATCAAATCGACTATCTTTAAGTGTCTTTACATTATCACCATACCACTTAGTAAATAATTCAGAACTTATCTTATCCCCCATATTTCTGGCGGTTGGTTTAACCCTTTGAGGTATTAAAGAGTTTCGGACCTTATCTCCTTCAAACGTTGTTAGGGAGAATAACTTTCCAAATTCAGGATAACCTAACTCAATAATCTTTTCCTTAATAATATGGACGTATCTTTCTTTCGTCTGTGAATTACCGTGAGCCAATCGCTCTTTGTTATGACCTAAATGTACAAATGGTTCGTCACCATTAAACCTATAGTTTCCCCATTCATTTCTTTTAGACACTTTACCACAGTTATACTTATTATTTAAATAACCCAGGTTAACCTGTTCCATAAAAATAGTATACGAATCATATTCAAATTGACTTTCATATTCTATTGTTTTTATAGTGTCAACAACCTCTTTAGCGTTACGTAAAAATTCTGTTTTTAAATCATAACTATTAAAAATCAATAAACTACCATTAACAATCTCAACACTGTCATCCACAGGTTGATAGAAACTTAAGTTTTTTAAACTATCTTTACGGTTAAACATTTTATCTTTTAATTCTGAATCCCATAATTCATAATGATATGTTATCATATCATATTGTAACTTAGTAAATTCAGTGTCTCTAAAAAACGTATCGACATCAAATAAACAAACAGGTTCCCCAAATTCTTCTATTACTCGTATTTTATTGTACGACCAAAAACATTCGTGAATATCATTATCATAATTTCTAACCCTTATCTCATCATATAAATGACCAAAACCGTACTTGGTAACAAATTCATTAATTTTATCATCACAATATAGGTATAATGGATGTCCATCTCTTTTCCACGTTAATATTGAATAAACCCACGTATATAACTCAACCGTACTAATGTCAGTATTTACGTTATAAATAAACCCCCTATTCTCATTACTAAAAACCGAATGTATACCTATCATATTCTCACATCTTTAATAATTTCAGTTATTGATTTTTCCTTATAACAATAATCCAACACAAAAATACCTAACTCTCTTGCCGAGTATTGACATAAATTCATTGTTTTAGTGAATTTATTATATATCTCCTCTAGCAATTGATAATGCCATTTAATATGAGCAACTTCAATCCAAGTATCCTCATTATCATTATAAGGTATTAAGACTCTCTCATCTTTTAAATTAAAATCATACATTTCGTTTAATACGACATGATGACCCACACCAATAATAACATAAGAACGCGTTAGTGGAATTTTAGACGCAGAACCATTTAACTTAAATCGTGTATAGTAAGTCCTAATTGGGAACTGTTTAAACATGTTATCATCCAATGGGACTATTAACCCATCTTCAGAAAACCTATCTATCATCCACCCGTTAACATAATTTGAGTCACTACTTATCACTTCCCTCACAAAATCTTGTGAGACATCAACAAATTCGTCAGCATCAACACACCACACCCATTCGTTCTCATCATCACATATTTCTCTCTTATATTTATTCTTTAGTTTACATTCCCACTCTGTCGTATATTTCTCATCCCAATGATGTACAATCTCAGCGTTTTGTTTAACAAAGTCGTAAATAAAATTATCTTCCATACCGTAAGTATGAAAAATACAATAGAATTTGGTAACCCCTAAGTTTCTATAATGAATGAAAAACTGCTTTAACATATTATAATCCTGAAGGGACCAAACAATAAACAATAACTTCATACCTAAAGGCTTGTCGTAGGTAATTATTCCATCATAATCCAAAGACAACGCAACATTACATTCTTCTTTATAATCATCAGCACTTCCGTCATCTATTAATCTATTAGTCACTCTATCGTGTATAGTATAGATAATATCACTATCCCATTTAAAGTGATTAACGTAACCATTTAAAGGGTGTTTTATTAACTTAACAACTTGTTCTTGTTCTCCAATGACATCGTGATAACCTAAACCAATAATGACTTCACGAACAGATAGAGGCACTTTAGATATCGCCCCCTCTAATAAACTATATGTAATAAAAGAATAATAGGGAAACGTTATTTCTATGTCTTCTTCTATCGTAACCTCTTTAAGTGATGGTTTAGAAACTCTATCAATCAAACTAAACTTTACATAGTTCGCATCACTATCAACCACTTTATTTAAGTCATTAACACTAATATCTATAAATTCATCACAATCAACAGTAAACGACCATTCTCCATAACTTGAGAATTTTAACCTAGCATCATTTATGTGTTTTACTTTAATATGTTCATTAAAGACCCCGTCCCATATCTTAACAACCATGGCATTTTCCATCACATAATCTAAAACATCTTTAGTGTGTTCTTCATGCGCATGATATATCGCATAAAAATTAGTTACCCCTAAATTTCTGTAATGTTTGAAAAAGTGGTGTAACTTAGGAATACTTTCTTTACTGTAAAAAGTAAAAAATAACTTCATCGTTAGAAATACTTACTTATAATACTTTGTTTATATTCACTGAATAAACTTTCGTAATTTTGTTTTGCGTTTTTTTCATATTCAAATTTACCTCCATTTACCATTTTTTTAACTATAAAAGGCTCTGGTATATTAAACTTACGACCGTGGTTCTCTAATATTAAAAATTTATTATTATAACATTGTTTAATATCCCACCCTGATTTATTAAGAAAACGACAACATTCTTGAATCCAATGGTCATCAATACCATAAACCCCTAATTCTGTCGGTATGGTTACGTAATCGAAAATTGTTGTAGAAAAAACGTTAAACCATCCACCCCCAATCATAATGTCAGAAGTATATCCAACCTCATTTTTCTGAGTTTGGTGAAACCCATAAACACTCAAAGGGTTAATCTTAAAAGGAAATGACCTGTCAGTCACATTCTTAAATTTTTTATGTGTGAGACCATCAAAGTGTTCGTTCCACATCTTAGGTAATAAACCAGAGAATATAATAAATTCCCCCATCTCTTTTTCTAATGTTTTATATACATATTGAATCGCCGTTGGGTCAAAAAATATGTCACAATCAATAAAACTAATATAATCAAACGTATCTTTGTATTCATTAATCACGTTTCTTCTAGTCGAATTAACTCCCCAATGCCCCGTATCTCTAACATTGTGTATTATATTTAAGTTCTTTCGAGAATGTATTATGAAGTTTTGAAATAAATTATAAAAAGTTTCTTTAGTCATTTTAGAATTTGACCAATCATAATAGACATCCGAAAAATTCAAATCAATATATAAGGTAACTCCCACATTTGAGTTTTCTTTTGTCGATATTTCAAAGTCTTTTATTATCCTACCAACATCTTGTATTTCTTCTGGCATGACGTGTAAAGCATACATTACAGTATAATCAGGTCTTTTCATTATCTACTTAATTTATAATCTTCTACTATTTTATCATATAACTTTATTAGATTCATATTATAACAATGGTCTCCCTGTACAGGATGAATATAAGACAAAACATCTTCACTATTTTTCTCATTGCTCCAATACCTATCAAAATCATTCGCACCAACCCATCGTAAAAACCCTGTATTATTCATGTTCTCGATTTCATAATCGTGACCGAGACCCCACATCATCCAAACTGTTTCATCACAAAGTAATTCATCATATAAACAGGTCAATGCGTATTTACCATAACCTGGTTCTCTAAATTGGTTTTTACCGTACACAAATAGACATGATAGGAACCAATTCTTATCATGGTCTACAAAATCAGTAAGTCTTTTTTCATCCGTATTCGCATTTCTGTAGAAATAGTTTTTATAATGTTCAGCCGGTATATTGGTGTTTAACGTATCTCTTCTTTGCCAAAACACTGAACTTGCCCAGTCAGGGTCTGGAGCCATAATAAGTCCGTCAAAACCTGAGTCATACAAATCTAACATTTGTTGATACACATTAGTTTTCTCACCTTTAGGGTGAAACCAAAATGCGTCTGTATCAACAACAGAAACCACATCATAGTTCTGTAAATGCGGATGGGAAGTTAAACCATATTTTAAAGACAACCCGTCATTAACAGGTATAATAGAACCTTCAGGTAATAATCTGTCGATTAACGATGCTCCCACATCATTAACAAATCCTTTACCTAAAAATATTTTAACATCAAAATCTAAAATATCCGTATACACCAATTGCGATAAAATTGATAGATATAAAAACTTTAAATAGTTATGATTACCCCATACTTGATATACGACACATAATCTAGCGTTTTTTGCTCTTTTTGGTATATTACTATCATTCTCAAAAAACGGTAAATTATACCCATTCATTGTATGGAATTTCATATTATCACTAACACTCGAGTTTAGTAAATTAATTGCCCATTTTTCATTTGGTGATAGCGCAGTTCTTAGACATTCTTTCGCCTTTTCAATATCGTCAAAAGCTTCAATGTGTCTTAAAGCCTCAATAATACCTTCTTCTAATATTTCTTTATTGTATAACGGTTCCAACATAATTATTTAATAATAAAACCAATCTGGTGTGATATTGTTATGACCGTGTTTCTTTAGAAAATCTATAATAATCTTTGGGAATTGTGGGTCGTATTTTCTGTCTCCTGTAAAATGTATTAACTTAGACTTGTTTACCGCCTCTTGTATTGGAGTGTCAAAGAAATACCCTAACGCTCCACCTAACCTAAATAAATCTTTTGTCGCAAAACAGTGTAACATAATACTCATAAAACTTTGTTCTTGAGTATCGAATAAAACCTTATCAGTATAATGGTAAGGTTCATCAATAGATTTTAAGTTTGGCGATTTGAAATCAAACAAAGATAATAACCCCATAAAATTATCTTTAAAAGAACTAAATATCGATGAGGTTTCTATACCCATAAAACCAGCATTAGCACCAACACCCCTTACATTATTTCTATAATAATCAGGTGTTAAATCACGGTTAAAATAATTAGATAACCCAACAAACATACTTTTGTCAGACATAGGGAAGTACTCTTCGTCAATAACAAATGGTGTCTTATTAGCTATTAAACCATCGATTTCATTTAACTCAGGACTAACCTTTTTATTAAACACGATATCATCATCATAAGACACTAAGTAATCGATACCTTTTTCAACATATAAATAAAAATACAACAGAAGATGATAAATATGTAAAAATCCTTTCATGTTATCAAAGACACTCTTATCTATAATATTATTACTATGGTACCATTGTTTTAATTCTTCTTTGGTATAAAACTCCACACTCATCGGAAACCCTTCTCTATGTGGGTTATTAAGTTTTTCTATCTCCTTAGTCCAATCATCATCGTGTGTCCAATCGTCAATTAGAATATGTGCTTCTATTTCAAAGTCCCAAAATTCTTTAGATATTTGGAGTAATGAGAAGTACTGTTGTATGCCTCGTTTTGTCCACATTCGTGAAACTATTAATTTTCTATTCATTATATATTGTTTTCATTCTTTCAACCCAATGGTCTTTATTATCAAATTTCTTTAAAAATTCTTTTGCCGAATTAAAGATATTTTTTCTTGTTTCTTTGTTTGTCTTTTGTATTAACTTAACCATATTTTCAAACTCTTCCTTACTCGACGCTCGATACGGATAGTTAAACTCAGGACACCACCCTTTAGATATTATAGGTAATTTACCAGCATCAACGGCTTGGAGAATTGAATACCCAAATGGTTCTTTAACATAAGCACCATGGAATATACCGAACAGACTACTATTGTAATATTCATCTGTTAAGTTTGGATTATACTCAATGATTTTAGTATTGTTGAACTTCATTTTAGTGTTTTTCTCCCATATCTTAACACCATTACTTGATGTAAAAGCATTGGACCTAACATTCTCCAAAAAATGAATCGCTTTTCTTGTTTCTGCCCTTGCAGCAAACCCAACCACATTACTATGAAAATATTCCTTATTCCATATAAACTCATAATAATTTGGTATTGTTATACAGTCGTTAAAAATATCATTAACTAAACCCTTTTGTGAACCGACCCAATATTTAGTTTCACACTCACGGATTAATTCGTCTTGCCATTCAACATTCCATAAAAAAGGGACTGAATCTCTTGAGAACCCTAACTCCTTATAAGAATTAACTATCTCTCTGGCGTATGCGTGAACCGCAATACTCTTAAACTTAAACCTATACTTCCATAAGTGAGGTCTTTTAGTGTAATGATTATGTAAGAAGTGAATGTGTCGACATTCCTGTAATAATCTTTTAGTTTCATCAGGTCTTTCGTTATAGAAAATATGTTCTATTGGTATTGAGTCCTCTTCAAACCCTTGGAATCTATAATTATCAATAAGTAGAATTGGTTTAATATCCAAATGTTTAGGTATTAACTTTAACCAATTATTAACCCATACGTCTGAACCACCACCGACTGTGTTACCAGCACCTGTGGTTATATATATGTCAAATATTTTACTTTTACGTCTTCGCATAGCTCTATTGTATACGTAAAAGTATTAAATTAAAAAATAAAGTGAATGAAAATTAAAGGAGTTCTATTAAGTTTTTGAAAGATTGGTCTTTCTTTAATTCTTCCATTTCTTCTATATAGATATTAGTGATAGAATTCTCTCTAATATAATCAAAATTAGTATTAAATGGTGCCTTTGTGATAAAACCACCCTTAAAGAAAACGTCTTTCATACCTGCGGTTACACCAGCCATATGTAGTATCTTATTTGTTTTCCATAAAGAAATATCATCAGTAGCCCATCTGAAATCTAATTCAGAATGTATTTCAGTCTTAACGTCTCGTTTCCATAGTAACCATAACACTGCCCACATCTCTGATGTCCATGCTTGTATTGTTGGTTTATAATCATTATACGTTGGGTGTTTAACCATCAAATCATATAATTTAGGGGCTTTGTCCTCAACCTCTTTAAAATACTCTAATAACCCATCAACACCTTTATAATATAATTGAGCACCACCTGAGTTATCATTTTGGTCTTTTACATCATCTAAAGTAATCCCCATAAAGTGACACATGTCTGTAACAATTTCATCCCCCTTAGTCTTTAGATATTGATAACCTAAATACCCTTTTGTGTTACTACAATATACCGTATTATTTTCAGTGAATTTACTATAATCGATTTTTTCGTTAAGAATAATGTCCGAATCTATCAACATTAAATCTTGTTGTTTTCTGTCAGTCGTTAAGTACTTAACAACCCCGTGTATTTTAATTGTTGGGATGTAGTGTTTTTGTACCCTATCGTCCATATATATGAAAACGTTTTTAGGATATTGTTTTTTAAATTCTAAAACAAACTTAGAAGGAGATTTTCCTTGACTAACTAGAAAAACAGCCCTATGGTCTTTTAAAATTCCTAACTTTTTAAAGTTATAGAATTGTATTAGGTTTTGCCAATGAAAATATATATTATCGGGTTGTGAACATATGGTCACCATATATTATTTTTTAATTATATTTTAATTATTATTTAGTACAGTCTTGCTCACCAACACACCTATCATCAGTGTTATACGTAATATCAATATCATCAATCTGCGATATATATCTTGGACTATTCCCTTCTACCACGAAGAACGTCCCCGTGTCAGTACATTTGTTAAAGAATCCACCACCGTCTTCATTTTCATATGTAAGCTGCTGCGAGATTAGAAATTCATGTATCTCACCACCAAGTGACGTTTGTAGTTTATCGGGACTGTTAGGTCCATATGTTATCTTAGCACAAAACGCTTCGCTTGAACCCCTTGTCGATGTTGTCGTGGTATCACCACCGCCTTGAGATACAATAACCTCATCACTCACACATTCTAAAGTTTCACCTGCGTTACTATATCCATTTGGTACTGTAACACTAACAGTATAGGTACTCTGACCTAAAACATATTGACTAGGTGTTACCTGAGCAGGTATAAATAATCCGCTTCCACGATTATAAGTAACTAGTCCTCCATTCTCCCCATTATTAACTGTGTATGATAATAAATCACAGGTTAATACCGGTAATCCTGTTGCACATTCTTCGATAAATTCAACAGTATAATCATCACTACTTGGTATACTTCCTGTACATACACATAAATCAACCACACTACCCTTAGTTGTGAAGGTATAAGTCTGACTATCATTATCACAATCTATATAATCAAAACTAACACTATTCAATAAATTAATTCTACGAACCCTAACCGTAATACAGTTATCACACACATCTTCAGTTGTTGTCGTTGTTGTAACATCTTCAGTAGTAGTTGTAGTTGTTACATCTTTTGTAGTAGTAGTTGTAGTTGTTACATCTTTTGTAGTGGTAGTTGTAGTCGTTACAGAATTATCTTCACCATCGATAACGAACACATAAGGACATCCACAACAATCAAACGTATATGTCCCATTTACACTATTAAACCCATGGTCTAAAGGGTCAAACTCGTAAGGAAAAGACACGTTGGGGATACTAACACTGTTAGGTTGTGTAGTTGTCGTATCAGTCGTATCCGTAGCGGCCTTAGACGTATTATTAGTCGTAGATGTTGTAGACGTTGTAGTCGTTGGGGTAAATGTTAAATCACATTTACCATTACTCATTCGTTCAAACCTAACCGTTTGAGTTGAAGGTTGTACTGTAGTAGTATCAGTAGCATCTAAACTACCATTCCCATTAACTGTTGTAGTATCAGTAGCGTCTAAACTACCATTCCCATTAACTGTTGTAGTATCAGTAGCAGCTAAATCACCATTCCCATTACTATCAATAGACGTATTATTGATACTAACGTTATTGTTTTCTTTTTCGTTTATATTAGACATGTCTTGTATTTTTTATATTTTTAAAGTTCCTGTCCACCACCTTGGTCTCCACAATTATGACTAACAACAGTACCAACACTACCATTTTCATCTACCCTTATTGCTAAGTGTTGCTGACCTGGTACCGCACCTACATATGTACCATTAGGGTAACCCGGACTTCCGTGTACGTAATAATGTCCGACAGGTATGAAAGTATCCATATCACTATTGGTATATACTGTTTTATTAAGTAAAGATGATGTTATTGTTAAATTACCTTCCACCCAAAGAGCACCTGTTAAAAAGTATGTGTTGTCACAGAATCCAGTACCTTCGTTCGTTTCTTCATCATATACCCCAAGTATTGGTTTTCCTGCTGAAATATAAAAACGAGTAGTCGGTATTTCACTTGTCGTTGTAGTTGTTACATCCTCTGTGGTTGTTGTTGTCACATCTTCTGTCGTACTAGTTGTTGTTACATCTTCAGTTGTACTAGTCGTTGTTACATCTTCAGTTGTACTAGTTGTTGTTGTCGGCACTTCAGTAGTTGTTGTGGTAACAGAAGAACCTAATACTGTATATGATATATCATTATCATTACACACTCTCTCTATGTTTCTTATATATTCACAACCACCACAATTAAATGTATATGTACCAAAAATATCATCAACTCCATGTTCTGAAGGATAAAAAGTGTAAGGGAAATTAATACCCGGTATTGTCACGGTAGGCGTATCAGGCGTGTCAGTAGCAGCCATAGACATATTATTATTAGTCGTTACCCCACCACAATCAGGGGTAAATGTTAAATTACACGGTCCATTACTAGGACTACTAAACGTAACCGAAACTCCACCTGTGGTAGTAGTTGTAGTAGTATCTGGAGTGTCTGTGGCTAACCTGTTATTAGTATCGTTAATATTTCCCATTTTCTTTTATTATATAAATATATTTATTCTATTAAATCTTTTACTTATTGTCTTTATATTTTTATTTAACTTAGTATTGGTTGTGTGAAACAGAAGTAATTCGGTTGATGACATGGTAACCCTTCGGGCGCCTGTGTTACTGTTCCTGAGTTATAAGTAACCCCTAAAGTCCAATAGTTCATTTGACTATTGTTTGTCAACGAATTAAGAGTAAAGTTAGCCGTCGAATTACCTCTACTAACCGTAAGACCATAACCCGTGGTTAATGCGTTTGCTAATGTATCAAAATCACCATTTCCACAAGCGACATCATATAAATAGAATTCAGTTATTTGACTAACTGTTGTACTATCAGCATATGCCTTACCTGAGGATTGTGGTATTACCTGAGAACCTAACCAATCAAAATTAACACAATAAGTTGTTTCATTATTTCCTCTAGTTGTTGTCGTTGTAATCGGACCCGAACCACCGTCACCCATAGTGGTTGAAGTAGTTGTTGTTGGCTCTTCTGTAGTAGAAGTAGTCGTTGTTGGTTCTTCTGTAGTCGAAGT
>ENA-OSIY01001572-OSIY01001572.1-marine-metagenome-genome-assembly--contig:-NODE-1572-length-12133-cov-12.010534_pt1 | contig 12133 bp, 4 predicted proteins | sample MGYA00237884_ERZ534233 | MGnify/ENA primary metagenome ERZ534233 (study PRJEB26412, sample SAMN06343840) | marine metagenome | isolation source: estuarine water | place: USA: Columbia River Estuary... | reverse complement strand
CTACCGCTTGAACCGCTGGTTCCTGAAGAACCACTAGTACCACTTGAACCTGATGTACCTGAAGAACCACTTGTTCCGCTTGAACCTGAAGTACCACTTGAACCTGATGTTCCTGAAGAACCAGATGAACCTGAGGAACCAGAAGTTCCAGATGAACCTGAAGAACCTGAAGTACCTGATGAACCACTAGTTCCTGAACTTCCACTAGTTCCACTTGAACCTGATGTTCCTGATGAACCACTTGATCCTGATGTTCCTGAGCTTCCACTAGTTCCTGATGAACCTGAAGTACCTGCAGCACCTTGTGCTCCTGTTGCTCCTACTGCTCCTTGTGCTCCGGTTGCTCCTGTAGCACCTTGTGCTCCTGTTGCTCCTGTAGCACCTTGTGCTCCTGTAGCTCCTACTGCTCCTTGGGCTCCTGTTGCTCCTGTAGCACCTTGTGCTCCTTGAATTCCTTGAGGTCCCACAGCACCTTGAGCACCTGTTGCACCTTGAGGTCCTACTGCTCCTTGAGCTCCTTGAGGACCTGTTATACTTACTCCAGATGTTCCTGATGAACCCGAACTTCCGCTTGAACCGCTTGTACCTGATGAACCAGAACTACCTGAAGTACCACTTGAACCTGATGTTCCGTTTACTCCTGAAATACCACTAGTACCACTTGATCCTGATGAACCGCTAGTTCCTGATGAACCAGAAGATCCTGAAGTACCACTAGATCCAGATGTACCAGATGAACCGCTTGTTCCTGAAGAACCTGATGTTCCTGATGAACCTGAAGAACCACTAGTTCCAGAACTACCTGAGCTACCACTTGTACCTGATGAACCACTAGTTCCAGATGAACCTGATGTTCCTGAAGAACCAGAACTACCTGAAGTACCGCTTGAACCACTTGAACCTGAAGTTCCAGATGAACCTGAAGTACCGCTTGAACCAGATGTGCCTGATGAGCCACTAGTTCCGCTTGAACCTGAACTACCTGATGTACCACTTGAACCACTAGATCCAGATGTACCACTTGAACCTGATGTTCCTGATGAACCACTTGTTCCGCTTGAACCTGAACTACCGCTAGTTCCAGATGAACCGCTTGAACCTGATGTTCCTGAAGAACCAGATGTACCACTAGAACCTGAAGTTCCACTACTACCACTTGTTCCACTAGAACCTGATGATCCTGATATTCCGCTTGAACCAGAACTTCCAGATGTTCCTGATGAACCGCTTGTTCCACTTGAACCAGAAGTACCATTTACACCACTTATACCTGATGTACCTGAGCTGCCTGAGCTGCCACTTGTACCTGATGAACCGCTTGAACCTGAAGTTCCTGAAGAACCACTAGTACCTGAACTTCCACTAGTACCACTTGATCCTGATGAACCAGAAGTACCAGATGAACCTGAAGTTCCTGATGAGCCACTTGAACCACTTGTTCCTGAACTTCCAGATGAACCTGAAGTACCTGAACTACCACTAGTTCCACTTGAGCCAGATGTACCACTAGAACCACTTGTTCCACTGCTACCTGAACTACCTGATGTACCGCTTGTTCCACTTGAACCTGATGTTCCACTAGAACCAGATGTTCCTGATGAACCTGAGCTTCCGCTTGTACCTGAACTTCCAGATGAACCAGATAAACCTGAAGTTCCTGAAGAACCACTACTACCGGATGTACCCGAACTACCTGAAGTTCCGTCTACACCACTTATACCTGATGTACCACTAGATCCTGAAGATCCTGAAGTACCTGAACTGCCTGATGAACCACTTGTTCCTGATGAACCACTAGTACCTGAACTTCCACTAGTACCACTTGAACCTGAGGATCCTGAAGTACCTGATGAACCTGAGCTACCGCTAGTTCCTGATGAACCTGAAGTTCCGCTTGAACCTGAAGTACCAGATGATCCAGATGTTCCTGATGAACCACTTGAACCAGATGTTCCACTAGATCCGCTTGATCCTGATGTACCTGAACTACCTGAAGTTCCAGAACTACCTGATGAACCGCTAGTTCCTGATGAACCACTAGATCCTGATGTACCAGATGAACCACTTGTTCCTGAAGAACCAGATGTGCCTGATGAACCTGAACTGCCGCTTGTTCCTGAAGAACCAGAACTTCCACTTGTTCCGCTTGAACCTGAAGTTCCGTCTACCCCACTTATACCTGATGTACCACTAGATCCTGATGAACCACTTGTTCCTGACGATCCAGAGGAACCTGAAGTTCCACTTGAACCACTTGAACCACTTGTTCCTGATGAACCTGATGAACCTGATGTTCCTGATGAACCTGATGTTCCTGAAGAACCTGATGTTCCTGAAGAACCTGAGCTTCCACTAGTACCTGATGAACCACTTGAACCACTTGTTCCTGAAGAGCCAGAGGTACCTGATGAACCGCTTGTGCCTGATGAACCCGAACTACCTGAGGTTCCAGAACTACCTGATGAACCACTTGTTCCGGATGAACCACTTGTTCCGCTAGAACCTGAAGTACCGCTAGAACCTGATGAACCTGATGTGCCAGAAGAGCCACTTGAACCTGATACTCCACTGGTTCCAGATGAACCACTTGAACCTGATGTGCCTGAAGAGCCTGAGGTTCCGTCAACACCACTTATACCTGATGTACCTGAGCTGCCTGAACTGCCGCTTGTACCTGAACTACCACTTGAACCAGATGTTCCAGATGAACCTGAAGAACCTGATGAACCACTTGTACCTGATGAACCTGAACTTCCTGAAGTACCTGATGAACCTGATGTTCCTGAACTACCTGAAGTACCAGAAGAACCTGAAGTGCCAGATGAACCTGAACTACCGCTAGTACCAGATGAGCCAGAACTTCCCGAAGTTCCACTTGAACCACTTGTTCCGCTTGAACCTGAAGTTCCTGATGAACCTGAGCTTCCGCTTGTTCCGCTTGAACCAGATGAACCTGAAGTACCAGATGAACCGCTAGTTCCTGAAGAACCTGATGTACCAGATGAACCTGAACTGCCTGAACTTCCTGAGGAACCACTTGAACCACTTGTTCCGGATGAACCCGAAGTACCATCAACACCACTTATACCTGAAGTACCTGAACTGCCACTTGAGCCACTAGTACCTGATGAACCTGATGAACCACTAGTTCCTGAAGAACCAGAAGTACCACTACTACCTGATGAACCAGAAGTTCCAGATGAACCACTAGAACCACTTGTTCCACTTGAACCTGATGTTCCTGAAGAACCAGATGTTCCTGAAGAACCTGATGAACCGCTTGTTCCTGATGAACCAGAACTTCCTGAAGTGCCTGAACTTCCGCTTGTTCCGGAACTACCTGAGGTTCCACTTGAACCAGATGTTCCTGAAGAACCTGATGAACCCGATGTTCCTGATGAGCCTGAGCTTCCAGATGTTCCACTTGAACCTGAACTTCCACTAGTACCTGAAGAGCCTGATGAACCACTTTCACCTGAAGTTCCTGAAGAGCCACTTGAACCAGACGTACCTGAAGAACCTGAAGTTCCGTCTACGCCTGATATACCTGAAGTACCTGAGCTACCTGATGAGCCACTAGTACCTGATGAACCACTAGTTCCACTAGAACCGCTTGTTCCAGAAGAACCTGATGAACCACTAGTTCCACTAGAACCTGATGAACCAGAAGTGCCAGAAGAACCACTAGTTCCGCTAGAACCTGAAGTTCCAGAAGAACCGCTTGAACCAGAAGTACCACTAGATCCAGAAGAACCTGATGTACCGGATGAGCCACTAGTTCCTGACGAGCCAGATGAACCTGATGTACCACTAGAACCTGAACTGCCTGAAGTTCCTGATGAACCACTTGAACCGCTTTCTCCACTTGAACCTGATGTTCCTGAGCTGCCGCTAGTTCCTGATGAACCAGATGTTCCTGAAGAACCACTTGAACCTGAAGAACCACTACTGCCTGAAGTACCTGAACTTCCTGAAGTTCCGTCTACCCCACTTATACCTGAAGTACCTGAGCTGCCGCTTGAGCCACTAGTACCTGAACTGCCTGATGAACCTGAAGTTCCAGATGAACCACTAGATCCTGAGGATCCACTAGATCCTGAAGAACCTGATGTTCCACTAGAACCAGAAGAACCACTTGTTCCTGAACTACCTGAACTGCCTGATGTACCGCTTGAACCTGATGAACCACTTTCTCCACTTGTTCCAGATGAACCGCTTGAACCTGAAGTACCAGAGCTTCCTGATGTACCACTAGAACCAGAAGAACCGCTAGTTCCTGAAGAACCACTACTTCCACTTGTTCCACTTGAACCTGACGTTCCACTACTACCACTTGTACCTGATGAACCACTAGAACCTGAAGTTCCAGATGAACCACTTGAACCTGACGTTCCACTAGACCCAGATGTACCACTTGAACCTGAGCTTCCGCTTGTTCCTGAAGAACCTGATGAACCTGAACTTCCGCTAGTACCTGAAGAGCCTGATGAACCACTAGTTCCACTTGAACCTGATGTTCCACTTGAACCTGAGCTTCCGCTTGTTCCTGAAGAACCTGATGTGCCATCTACTCCTGAAATACCACTGGTTCCACTAGATCCTGATGAACCTGAAGTGCCGCTTGAACCTGAGCTGCCGCTAGTTCCTGATGAACCTGAGCTGCCTGATGAACCTGAAGAACCGCTAGTTCCAGATGAACCTGAAGAACCGCTAGTTCCTGAAGAACCACTAGAACCGCTTGTTCCACTTGAACCACTTGAACCTGAAGTTCCGTCAACACCTGACGTACCAGAACTTCCAGAAGTCCCTGAAGAACCACTTGAACCTGAAGTGCCTGAGGAACCTGAACTTCCTGATGTTCCGCTAGAACCACTAGTTCCTGAAGAACCACTAGAACCACTTATACCAGATGAACCAGAGGTACCGGATGAACCCGATGAACCTGAAGTGCCTGATGAACCACTTGAACCTGAAGTTCCGTCAACACCTGAAGTGCCTGATGAACCACTAGATCCTGATATACCACTAGAACCTGAGCTACCAGATGAACCTGAAGTACCACTAGATCCTGAACTACCTGAGGTTCCACTTGAACCTGAACTGCCTGAAGAACCACTACTACCTGATGAACCACTAGTTCCACTTGAACCTGAAGTACCATCTACTCCACTTATACCTGAAGTACCTGAGCTGCCTGAGCTACCGCTTGTACCTGATGAACCTGAACTGCCACTAGTTCCAGACGAACCTGAGTCGCCACTAGTTCCAGATGAACCGCTTGAACCTGAAGTTCCTGAAGAACCTGAGCTGCCTGATGTTCCTGATGAGCCTGAGCTTCCTGATGTTCCTGAACTACCTGATGAACCACTTGTTCCTGAAGAGCCTGAGCTTCCTGATGTTCCTGAACTACCTGATGAACCTGAGTCGCCACTAGTACCTGAACTGCCTGAAGAACCAGATGTTCCTGAGCTACCACTTGTTCCACTTGAACCTGAGCTACCTGATGAACCACTAGTACCTGAACTTCCGGATGAACCAGAAATCCCAGAAGTTCCTGAAGAACCGCTTGAACCAGATGTGCCACTAGAACCACTAGTTCCATCAACACCACTTATCCCTGATGTTCCTGAACTGCCACTTGAACCACTACTACCTGATGAACCAGATGTTCCTGAGGAACCACTACTACCGGATGTACCAGAGCTTCCTGATGAACCACTAGTTCCAGATGAACCTGATTCGCCTGAAGTTCCTGAAGAACCACTTGAACCACTAGTTCCTGAAGAGCCGCTTGTTCCACTTGAACCTGATTCACCTGATGAACCTGAAGAACCACTTGTTCCACTAGAACCTGATGAACCTGAACTACCGCTAGTTCCTGAAGAGCCGCTTGAACCACTTAAACCTGATGTACCTGATGAACCTGATGAACCACTAGTTCCACTTGAACCTGATTCGCCTGAAGTTCCTGAAGAACCGCTTGAACCACTTATACCTGAAGAGCCGCTTGAACCTGAAGTACCGCTTGAACCACTAGTTCCGTCTACTCCACTTATACCTGAAGTACCCGAGCTGCCACTAGAGCCGCTTGTACCTGAACTACCACTTGAACCTGAAGTACCACTACTTCCACTTGTACCTGAGGAACCACTTTCTCCTGATGTTCCTGAACTTCCAGATGAGCCAGAAGTTCCGCTTGAACCTGAACTACCGCTAGTACCTGAAGAACCTGATGAACCACTTGTACCAGATGAACCGCTTGAACCAGCTAAACCTGAAGTTCCTGAAGATCCAGATGAACCTGAAGTACCACTCGAACCTGATTCACCACTTGTTCCGCTTGAACCTGATGAGCCACTAATACCAGAGGAACCCGAGCTGCCGCTTGTTCCTGAACTGCCTGAGGAGCCACTTGTTCCTGATGAACCTGAGTCGCCACTAGTTCCAGATGAACCGCTTGAACCTGAAGTTCCTGAAGAACCTGATGTTCCGTCTACGCCTGATATACCTGAAGTGCCACTAGATCCTGAAGAACCTGATGAACCTGAACTTCCGCTAGTTCCTGAAGAACCGCTTGAACCTGATGTTCCTGAACTTCCGGATGAACCACTAGTTCCACTCGAACCTGAGTCTCCTGAAGTGCCACTTGAACCAGATGAACCTGAAGTACCTGAACTTCCGGATGAACCACTTATACCTGATGAACCTGAAGAACCGCTTGTTCCGCTTGAACCTGAATCACCACTAGTACCTGAACTTCCGGATGAACCACTTATACCTGATGAACCTGATGAACCTGATGAACCTGATGAACCTGAAGTGCCACTAGATCCTGATGAACCTGAAATACCACTAGAACCACTTGTTCCTGAAGAACCTGAGTTGCCACTAGTTCCACTTGAACCAGAGGAACCATCTAAACCAGATGTACCACTTGAACCTGAAGTTCCATTAACTCCACTTATACCTGATGTACCTGAGCTACCTGATGAACCACTAGTACCTGATGAACCTGATGAACCACTATCTCCTGAAGTTCCTGAGCTACCTGATGAACCACTTGTTCCTGAAGAACCTGAGTTACCACTTGTACCTGATGAACCGCTTGAACCACTTAAACCATCAGTGCCTGAAGTTCCTGAGGAACCTGATGAACCTGATATACCTGAACTTCCTGATGAACCACTAGTTCCACTTGAACCAGAAGACCCACTTAAACCAGAAGAACCACTTGAGCCACTAGAACCACTTGTTCCGTCTACTCCAGAAATACCACTTGTTCCTGATGAACCTGATGAACCTGAAGTACCACTAGATCCTGATGAACCGCTTAAACCTGAAGTGCCACTAGATCCTGATGAACCACTTAAACCTGAAGTTCCAGATGAACCTGAAGAACCGCTATCACCTGAAGTTCCAGATGAACCTGATGAACCACTAGTTCCACTTGAACCTGAACTGCCTGAAGTTCCTGATGAACCACTAGAACCGCTTTCTCCACTTGAACCTGATGTTCCTGAAGAACCATTTAATCCACTTGTGCCACTTGATCCACTTGAACCTGACATTCCGCTAGTTCCTGAACTACCACTTGAGCCACTTGTTCCTGATGAACCTGAGTCACCACTAGTACCTGAGGAACCAGATGAACCTGAAGTACCATTTATACCTGATGTACCTGAAGAACCAGATGAACCTGCGGCGCCACTAGTTCCTGAGCTTCCAGAAGAACCAGAGATACCTGAGGAACCGCTAGAACCTGATGTACCACTAGATCCTGAAGAACCTGAAGTACCACTAGATCCTGATGAACCTGAGTCTCCACTAGTACCTGAAGAACCACTTGAGCCACTTGAGCCACTTGAACCCGAATTTCCACTAGTTCCAGATGAACCTGAAGAACCGCTATCGCCTGAAGTTCCAGATGAACCACTTGAACCTGATGCTCCACTAGTTCCTGAAGAACCGCTTGAACCTGATGTGCCGCTTGAACCTGAGCTTCCGCTAGTTCCTGATGAACCGCTTGAACCTGAGCTTCCGCTAGTTCCTGATGAACCGCTTGAACCTGAAGTACCAGCTGCACCTGAAGTTCCAGATGAACCACTTGAACCTGAAGTACCTGAAGAACCACTTGAACCAGATATTCCGGATGAACCGGAACTACCTGAAGTTCCTGATGAACCTGAAGAACCTGATGTTCCGCTTGAGCCTGAACTTCCACTTGTTCCAGATGAACCTGAGGAACCTGATGTTCCAGCGGCACCAGAAGTTCCACTGGAACCTGAGGAACCTGATGTTCCAGCAGCACCTGAAGTTCCTGATGAACCACTTGATCCTGATGTACCACTAGAACCTGATGAACCATTTGTACCTGAAGTACCGCTAGTTCCTGAAGAACCTGCTACTCCTGAGGTACCTGATGAACCACTTGAACCGGAGTTACCTGAGGTACCTGATGAACCACTTGAACCGGAGTTACCTGAGGTACCTGATGAACCACTTGAACCAGAGTTACCTGAGGTACCTGATGAACCACTTGAACCAGAGTTACCTGAGGTACCTGAAGAACCTGAAGAACCGTTCGTTCCGCTAGTTCCTGACGAACCACTTGAGCCGTTTATTCCTGAAGTTCCACTTGAACCTGATGTTCCGCTAGTTCCTGATGAACCACTTGAGCCACCACCTCCACCACCTCCACTACCTGATGTATAAGTAACTAATCCTGTATTTGGATTATATGTTAAAGAAAATGAAGCTGAAGGATAATTTTCCAATCCAATAAGGGTTAATGGATTTGAGCCTGAAATTATTACACTTTCACTAATGCTACCTGTAATAGATAAATCATTAGATAAATACCACCCTAACTGTTCTGGTCTTACTCTTGCCATCTTATTGGAATTTTCCTATTATTAAAATTGAATCTGGATTAGGACTTAAAGGTGTATTTAGTCCAAACTCTAAACCAGATAATGATGTGTCGAATGTGAATACTATATCATTTCCAACTTGTTGTAAATTGAAAAAATTAGGTTCTGTATTAATTCCATTTATCATTACAATAAACTGACTTTTTCCTGTTGGGGGTAATGGGGAAGGAGCTGGCATAATTTGTTTTCCATATAAAACAGCCTGAGTTGAATTAATTACTACGGCATCTGCTTGAGCGTTTGTATTTAAATACAACGTTACTGCTGAAAATGTTGCTACATTTACTTCTGGAGGAGATTGAGGATTTATATTCATATTTTCAGTGACGTCATTTAAACTTATATCTAATTTTAATGAATTTAACACATATTCATTAAAGATTACTTGACCTTTACTTACATATGTCATATCGTGTGATAAATATGCATTAATAGTATCAGGAATTAAATAACCATGTAATTTCATTGTAATTTTACTAACAACAGTTCTTTCTTCTTCTGCTGAGTATTGAACAGATGTTGGAAAAGACTCTATATTTACTCTAAAATAATAACGATTTTTATCTCCCCAAAAACTATTCTCAGAATATTGCACAGCTTCAAGTATTCTATTTGATTGTTCTACAAAATCTGCATAAATATTTAATTCATATGTAATAGTTACATAATCCGGATGTGCAACAACCATCATTTCCTTTACAGGTTGACGATTATTTAACACATTAAAATTATCATAAGCATTTTTATTGGTAAATTGTCTTTCAAAAACATGTACGTTTTGAGCTAAATTGCCATCAAGATTTCTACCTACATTACGATTTTTTGTTACATCTGTACGATTAACTACAATAAGAGGTGCGATAATTTTACCACTTACGTCACGTAAAAATCCTTCTTTTTGCATTGCTACCCATCTTTCAGGATAAGCATATATTACAGGAACATCAATAAGTTCTGTATTACTATATACTGTAGGTTTAATGTTATTTTTAATATGTTCTAATACGGCTGTATCAATGTCTACTAGTTTTACACTAAAATTTTTCTCTCTAGTACCTTTTTGTGATACTTTTAATGCCCTATTTGGTTTACTAACCATAGGCTCTTTACCATAGCCAGCTTGTTCATAAGGTACAATTTTATCTTGTACTTCTTGTGCTGGAGTTTTTGGTATGGGTTTTCTTACTTGAGCCATTATTGTATTTTATAAGGTAAAATATTAAGTTTAATAGGTCTAGTCATTACTGCATCTAATTCAAATACTAAACTTTGACCTCTTTTATTTAAACTGCTTGATTCAAAATTGGGAGATCCATAAATATATTGATCATCATTTCCAAAATCAATCCAGTTTTCGTTTACATTATAAATTTCATAGTATCTTTCTCTGTCTAAAATGATGTCTCCAACTTCAGGCATTACTCCAATTTTTTGCATCATTTCATGTACAAACCAGAATTGAGATTTTTGTGTATTACTTACACCGTAGTCTTCTATTACTTGAAGCTCATCACCTCTATCAATATAACACTTAATAAGAACTGGTTGGTAATACCATTTTGAAGTACTTTCACCATAAATATTTGTAGTTGAATTAGTAGCACTTATTTTATAATAAGGCACCTGCATTGACATTAATCTTTTGTAAGCTTCTGTAATAGAAGTTACTTGAAAGTCAATGTCATTACCTGGAGCAAAAGGCATAGGTCTAGCTAGTCCATCTGGTTGAGATGGTAAAGCTTCATAGTCACCAGGAGTAGTAACTTTTTGACCGGGTACTCTAAAAAATGCTCCTGGTTTATTTGCCATTATAGAATATAAATAGGTGAAGGTAAAGGTATATTACTCATAATAGCATTGTTAGCATCATCTTCGGCTTTTTGTCTTTCTAATTGTTTTTGTTTGGAAGTTTCATCTAACAAACCTCTAAGTTCTTCTAATAATGCTGTTTTATCTGCTTGAGATTGACTCATTAAGTCACTACTAGACATAGCTCCTACTTTTGGAACTTCTGCTCCAGGATATTTACCTCTTGAGTAACCTAAAATTTCTTTACAAAGTGCTAATACATACCTCATAATCCATGATTTACCTATTGAATTAATTCTAGAATATGTTGGGTTTGCGTAAGGTACGTTAGATACATCTGTTATGATAGGTTTATCATATGGAGGAACATTACTGTTTTGATTTTGGTTTTGTTGTAAAACATCACTTTCCTTAGCAAATTCAAGCCATAACTTGTTTCCATTTCCTGGTGGGATTGGGAATATAGTAAGTATATTATTGTTTACACTAAAACTATATCCATTGTATCTTACATCCGTTTGCATGTTCCATTCTTGTATTCTTTGTATATCAAAATACACAGGCCATTGAATATATGAATTGTTTCCGTACCCACCATAAAATCCCCACGAATCTGCATTAGCACCTACACCTCCTAAACCAGGATATGGATTCATCATCCCAGCTTGGGCAGGAGGAGCTTGATAAAATACTCTAACTACTACAGGATTATCTTTCATGCTAATAAGACTTTCACTAACAAACAATGCTTTTAAGTCGTACGTTTGTTGACCATCTATTAGGTCAATACTCGCGCTATATACGGGAATATCGCGTATGAAAGCTTGGTCCGCATAATTATTGGCGATTCTTATGGTTCCACCTAAAGTTCGGTCAATAAGTCGAGTATTCATATTATAATCTGACTTATAGGCTATGTATTGTACTACTTGAGTCGTAGGTGTGATACTAGCATTAGGATCTATGTCTAAAATATAGTTATTATTTACATAACTAGATGATACATAAAAATAATCTGCAGGACTAATAAAAGGAAGTGGATTCTTTACAACAAAATAAATTTCTCCTCCCTTCATGTAAGTATATTGTGGTAAAAAATTACCACATTGATCTTCAATACTAAAAGATTGTACTAAACTAAAATCAGCTCTAGACATTGATGGAATAACACTAGCGGAAACAACATAAAATATACTTCCACTATTGATAGCCCATTGCATTTCTGGATATGATGTAAAATCAGAAGATACAGCTACATCTGGAGGGCTAAAAGATAAAGATGCATTAAAATAACTTACGTTATATGTTACGATATATGTTATTCGTCTAGATATATCCAAGTGTGATCAGTTTACCGTCGTCTGATCAGAATATACTTTTTATAAACCCAAAGG
>ENA-OSIY01001570-OSIY01001570.1-marine-metagenome-genome-assembly--contig:-NODE-1570-length-12149-cov-5.088386_pt1 | contig 12149 bp, 7 predicted proteins | sample MGYA00237884_ERZ534233 | MGnify/ENA primary metagenome ERZ534233 (study PRJEB26412, sample SAMN06343840) | marine metagenome | isolation source: estuarine water | place: USA: Columbia River Estuary... | reverse complement strand
TTCAGCAGCTTGTTGAATTCGTAGTGAATCAAGTCGTGCCGGCACTTGGAAAGTTTGCTGATTTCTTTAAGCCAATCACAGACGCAATCAATAACAACAAAGAAGCTTTCACAGAGTTTATTGGATTTATTCAGAAGTACGTCGTGCCGGTTCTGGTCACAGTCTTAGGCGGAGCGTTCAAGGTAGTCGGCGAGATTGCTGGCGGAGTTATCAATGTCATCGGTGCGGTCATTAAAGGCTTAAACGGATTGATTGCCGGAGCCGTTGCTGGAATCAATGCTCTGATTCGTGTCTATAACTCAATTCCATTCTTGCCTAACGTCTCACAGATCTCAGCTCCGCAAGTCAGCGTTCCAACAGTCACGATTCCAAAGACAACTACTTCGACACCTAGCATTCCTACAATCTCGGTTCCTAGTATTTCGGCTTCTACTGGAACAGGATCTAGCACTACTTCGGGCGGAGGCGTCTCATCAGCCGCATCAGGGGCGGTTCGCGTAGGCGGTGGCTTTACCGATTCACAGAATGCAGCTCGTCTAATTGCTCAAGGCGGTGGCGGCTTTACGGATTCTCAAAACGCTGCACGACTAGCTGCTCAAGGTGGGATTACAATCAATGTCAATGCGCCGTCAGTCATTGATGAGGAAGGTTTTAGCCGCGCAACAGCCAATGCTCTTAACAACTCGACTTTTAGAGGCACAAATGGTGCAAGCAATTTGGTTTATTTATGACAATTTTTAATCCTGTTTGGCGCGTTAAAATTGCAGGTATCCAATACACAAATTATGTGTTGGCCAACCTTTCGACTACATCCGGGCGCACAAACATTTATGAGCAAGCCAATGCCGGATATGTCAGCCTAGAGCTAATCAATTTGGATCAATCCAACATTGACATTGAAATCAATGATTCTGTCACTATTGAATTGCAAGATTCCACAGCAACATTTGTGCCAATCTTTGGCGGCACAGTCGTTGATTTAGGCATTGGCATAGCTGCATCGGGTGTGGTCGGAATCAATCAATCGGTCAGAATTACAGCTGTGGGAGCTTTGGCCAGATTGCCAAAAGCCTTGACCGATGGTGTTTTGTCACAAGATTTTGATGGGGATCAGATTCTGACCATTCTTACCGATTTGTTGGTCAATTCATGGAATGAAGTGCCAGCAGCTTTGACATGGGCAACCTATGATGCAACGACTCAATGGCAAGATGCAGAAAACACAGGATTGGGCGAAATTGACACACCCGGCAGCTATGAATTGGCAGCACGATCATCATCAACTATTGATGTCTATTCTTTGGTGTCAGCTTTGGCAACATCGGGATTGGGCTACATTTATGAGGATGCTCAAGGCCGCATCTCCTATGCCTCGGATGATCATCGCTCAATCTATTTGGCCACAAACGGCTACACCGATGTGTCAGCAGCCCAAGCACTAGCCAATTCATTATTTGTGCAAACTAGAGCTGGTGACATCCGAAACGAGATTGTGCTCAAATATGGCACCAATTCAAATTCCGAGGTGACAGATAGCGATGCAGATTCCATTTTGGCTTATGGCAAACTAGCTCAAATCATCACAACAACAGTCAAACATCAGGTTGATGCCGAAGATCAGGCAGCGTTTTATTTAACGCTCAGAGCCTACCCACAAGCCAATTTTAACCAAATCACATTTGAGCTGACAAACTCAGAAATTGATGATGCTGACCGAGATGCCTTGATTGGCATTTTTATGGGCTTGCCATTGCGCATTACCAATTTGCCACTCAACATGGCCTCCGGCACCTATCTTGGATTTGTTGAAGGCTGGTCATGGCGTGCCTCCTACAATTCGGTATCTGTTACCGCGATAATTTCTCCGCTGTCATTTAGCTTGCAAGCCATGCAATGGCAAGATGTCGCAATTGCAGAACAATGGAACACAATTAGCGGAAGCCTAAATTGGGCCGATGCGTTAGTCGTAGCGTAAGGAGAAAAAATGAGCAATCCAACAACCCCGTTTTCGTGGCAAATGCCTACGGCAACGGATTTGGTAACAGATTTACCTGCTGACTTTGAAGTCTTTGGCCAAGCTGTTGCAACATCGTTAGCCGATTTATTAGGCGGCGCATCTGGTTACATTCTTGCAAAAAATTCAGCAACCGACATGGATTTTGTCTGGATTGCTAATGATCAAGGTGACATCACCGGCGTGACAGCTGGCAATGGCATTTCTGTTACTGATCCAACTGGACCAGTACCGACAGTAGCAATAAACACAGCTATTACAGCCGATTTAACAACAGCGCAGACTTTAACAAACAAAACATTAACATCGCCAGTATTGACAACACCAAGCATTTCAAACATTAATGCAAAAGCTGACATTCTTGTTGGTACGGCTGACAATACTTTGGGAATTCTCTCAGTCGGAACAAATGGTCATGTCTTAACAGCTGACTCAACAGTTTCTCCGACTGGACTTAAGTGGGCTGCATCAGCAGGTGGTGGCAAAGTCTTGCAGGTTGTGCAAGGTACTTATTCAACCGAACAAAGTTCATCATCGACAACTTATGTGACAACAGGTCTAACAGTTTCAATTACACCAACAAGTGCCACATCTAAAATTTATATCCACGCAATTATTAACGGACTCACAAAAAGCACAGGTAGTGCCAATAATGCCTCTAACATAAGATTATTAAGAAATGCTGCAACAACAATAATTACAAGCACGGGAATCAATTATACTGGCGCAGATGTAGCTAATCAAGGCCAAGGCGTTATCCAATACCTAGATAGTCCAGCAACAACTAGCGCAACGACTTACGATGTGTATTTTGCAAATAGGTTTGCTTCGGGAACTGTGTATGCACAAGACGGCGGAGCCAATAATCAATCAATTATTACTGTATGGGAGATAGGTGCTTAATATGGCAAAAGGTGGAGAAGTTTTAAGTATGTTATGTCCTAATACAGAGTGGGCAATTACGGCTGACGATTATGATTCAATTCAATGGATTAAAGGCGAGCCAATAACTAAAGCGCAATTTGATGCTGGTTTTGCACAATATGATGCTTGGAAAGCCGAGCAAGATGCTAAGGCAGAAACCGACAAAGCAGCAGCACAGGCGAAACTTGCTGCTCTTGGACTTACAACAGACGACCTCAAAGCACTAGGGTTAGGAACTAACTAATGGCAACAATCAGTAATACACCAAGACCAGGCTATGTCTGGGATGTAACCGACAATGTCTGGTATCCAATCGGAGTAGGTGGACACGGACACCCTGACTACATTACTCAGGCTACTGCTGTTAACCCTACTATCATTGATGCTAAGGGTGACATTATTACGGCAACTGCCGATCCTAATGCCTACGAAAAACTAATGGCTTCGGGATGGAACAGTTGGGCAGCCGGAGTGCAAGATAATGTGAGTGGTACAGCTGGTGGCGGACAAGGGTTTAATCTCTATACATCTGCCGGAAGGGCTGCCGCTATTGCTTCTACAAATTGGGATTTAACTGCTACTGCCAGTCGGTACCCAGAGGTGATTGGTTGGACGATGAATGTGTTGGAACAAAATACAACATCTACCTATTATAAGTACAACAATCCTATTGTTACGTCAACGCCCGGCGCTAGTCAGAATCACGTAAGCTATGGTTACTACAATGGCAACATCACTTTGGCCGATGTGAATCAATATTTAACCGAGATTTATTTGTTTTATTCAGAGCTGACTTCTGCCCGCATGGCTGCTACCACAGCGAATGTAACAGCAGTTTTCAATTCTTTGAATGGAGGTGCGGCGGTGCCTTTTATGCAAATTGGTCCCGTAATCGACGAAATAATTTTGGGCTTACCCAAAGAAATTCCATTGATGTCGGTAATTCACAACGATGGTTTACCTGCCTACAACAATGGGTACCGCCAATGTATTGGAGATTATGCGCCAGCCTCACACATTACAAACAACAGCGAAAGCGATACTATTTGTAAGGGGCAATCGGTAATTTTAGAAGCGATGATTGATGGTGGCGACGGCCCAAACATGACCTATAGTTGGTATAAAGACGGCATTGCAGTATCGGGTGGAAATCAAAAAAAAATGGTCTTAACACCTTCAGCATTGGGTACTTTTGTTTACACGGTTAATGTTTGCAATACCGATTTGGGTGGTTGCGCGCCTGCATGCTGTCCGAAAACAATTGTGGTTAACGATTGCAATGCTTGTGGCATAACTGCTAATGCTAGTACAGTAAATACTCCTTGTCAGAATATGCACGGAGGCACCCTAAATTTAAATATTACAGGTTCGAGTAATTACACCATTACTTATGAAAGTGATGAATTTGGTGGTACAAAAACAGGAACCAGTTCTTCTATTTCCATTGCGAATTTGCCCGATGGTGTTTACAATATTACCATTCAAGATAATGTTTCGGCCAACTGCAAATTCAAATTATCTGCAGAAGTAAAATTCACAACACCAATGAACGAAAAATTGACGGCTTCTGTGCAAAGTATGACTGCCTGCGATGCTGTTTTAAAAACAAAATTAGAGCAAGATGATTGTGAATGCGAGTGGAGTGTATATTTTGATACTCCTTATGCTGCGTGGGAAAGAGATGTTTTTGTAATTATTACGCCAAGTAACGGAGCAGCCATGCGTTTGCGCAAAGATGTGTTGGTAAATGCATATCCTCGACCTACAAAAGCTACTTTCAAAATGTGTTCGGGTGAGAGCATTAAATTTGAGGTGGAGGTGCAACCTTCGTCAGGGTCATGCACGGGTGTAGCAGGATACAATCAGCAAAATGCGCCTATTGAAGTCTATATAAAAGATCCAAATGGTGTTAAAGTTTTAAATCAATTGATACCTATTGGTACTGCTCAACAGTATCAAAATTATACTGCTTTTAATTATGTGGTGAACTGTCCTTACACTCCTGGCAATTATACTTATGCGTGGAATCCAGGCGCTATTGTTGGAACCCCAGCAAATGTGTCGGGCTTGAATCCAACTACCTACACTGTTGTTGCAACCAATACAGCCAACACACAATGTACTTTAACCGATACTGTTTTTGTTCCCTACCACTGTTTAGCATGCACGCCGCCAAAGGCTGTGATGAGCGGAACAAAATCATTTTGTGTAGGAGACAGCACGCAATTATCGGTTGCTTTAACAGGAACAAAACCTTTCAAAATCAAGTTGAGTAATGGTGCAACAAAATGGATGGTTTCTACTATCAATGCCAACACTTATTCTTTTTACGCGAAGAATGCTGGCACTTATAAAGTAGATTCTGTGTGGGATGCAACGTGTGATACCACAGGTGAAGGAAATACGGTGGTAACGGTAAACGCCTTACCAACGGTGAATTTGGGTGTCGATAAAATTTTGTGCCCTAATGGTTCCGATTCATTGAAAGCAACAACAGCTTTCACTTCTTATTTGTGGAGTACGAATGAAACTTCGGCGGGTATTTTGGTGAATACTATCGGACAATACACGCTTCAAGCCACCGATGCCAAGGGATGTAAAAACAAAGACACGATTAATGTGACTTTAAATCCTACGATTGTAATTACCAGTGTAGATAGCGTGTTTATTTGTCCGGGAAGTAATATCACCCTTAATCCAATGGTCACAGGAGGAGCAGGTGCTTTCACCTATCAATGGTCTGGCGCAGGAAGCGGAACGGCAGATAGCGTGATTGCTTCGGCAGAAGGTTGGTATAAACTCACGGTAACCGACAGTAAATTGTGTAGCAACAAAGACAGTGTTTATGTGAAAGAAAATAGTTCGTTAGTGTTTAATTTGCCCGACACTTCCTTTTGTGCCAAAAGCTTTGTGCTTCTTAGTTCGCCCTATTCAACTGGCTATAATTTTTTATGGAGCACAGGGGCAACAACACAAAGTATTGTTGTTACTTCTGCACAAAGAATTTCGTTAACTGTTGATGATGGCAATGGCTGCAGCGGTGTAGATAGTTTTCAGGTTTCATTAAAAGCTTTGCCTAACATTACATTAATTCCAACCACCGCTTCTGTTTGCAGCGGAGCTGCCGCAACTATTGGTTTCGATTATGGAGTAGGATATTCTTATTTGTGGAGTACCAACGAAACTACCGCTAAAATCAATACTTCTGTTGGCGCTTCGCATTCTATCGAAGTAACAAGCAATACCACAGGTTGTTCTGCCGATACTGCCGTTTTGGTGAGTGTGCATGCTAAACCAATTATGGCTTTAGGTAACGATATCGATACTTGCGTGGGAAGCACTATTCTTCTACAGCCTCAATCTCCATCTTCAAGTTTAACTTATTTGTGGGGTGATAATTCTACGGCTAATTCTTTATTGGTGCAGAATACAGCCTCTTATTTTGTAACCGTTACCGATACTTTTTCTTGCTCTGCGAAAGATACTATTCGCGTTGATTTTAAAGCTTATCCTGTGCTTGATTTGTTGAACGGACAAGACAGTATTCGTATTTGTGAAGGAGAGACTTTGGCTTTGAATGCAACTAATGCTGGTAGCACTTACTTGTGGAATGTACAAGCTACAACACCCATCATTGTAGTAGATAATAGTGGTTCTTATTCGGTAAAAGTGAGCAATGGCAATTGTTCTGCATACGATACTGTTTATGTGAAGGAAGTTGTTTTGCCTAAAAATGTATTGAGTAAATTTATTAATGGTGTGGAGGCTTCTCGTTGTTTCGAAGATGACGGACCAATAAACATTACGCTCGATACCACCGCAAGCGAATATTCTTATTTGTGGAGTACAGGTGAAACTGCGGCATCTATCGAAGTAAATGGCGGAGGAGTTTTTAAGGTGGTTTTGAGTGAAGATAAATGCGCGGTTAGCGATGAAGTGAAAATTATAGATTATTGTCCAACTTCATTCTTTGTCCCCAATGCTTTCACGCCCAATGGCGATGGAACGAACAATCAATTTTTGGCTGTAGGCAGCAACGTGAAAGATTTTGAAATGCTCATCTTTAATCGTTGGGGTGAACAAATTTTTAGAAGCACAGATATTGGCACCGGCTGGGATGGTAAATACAATAGCCACTTGGTGCAAGAAGATGTTTACGTATATAAAATATTGTATTCGGTAAATAATGAGAGCGGTGTCTTATCAAAAAAAGAGCGTATAGGCAGTATTGCCGTAATTTATTAATGAATTTTTGGGTTGTTTTAGGGTGTAAAAAAGCCCCGCTCGTTAGCATACGAGAGGGGCTTTTTTTACTTTATGGCTGAAATTATTCCTCCTCTTCAACTTTTTTTCTGCCCATTAAGATATCTCTTACTTCGCCTAATTCTTCGCGGTTGTATTTGTTCTCAGAACCTTTCAAAAGGTTAAGGAAATATGAAAATTTGTTTTCATCTTCTTCCGGACCTTCAAATGCTAAATCGAAAACTTCGTTTTGTTCGATATACTCTTTAGTTAAACGCAATAGTTTAGTTACCAAAGGATCTTCTTCTTTAAGAGCATAAGCTCTAATATCGGTAAGTTTTGAAGCGATTGCCGCAACGTCAAAGTTTTGTTCTGAGCTTTTTGCTAACTCGTCGAGCAATTGATTGGCTTTTGAATCTTTCATATTAAATTTTTTATTGGGGGCAAATGTAATAAACTCTTTGCAATCGCACCCTCTTTTAATTTCAATCCTAAAAATATTTTTGATTTTAAGGCAACGTATGGCAAGTTTTCAATCTACTTAGATAACTGCTGCGTTTCTACTTTTGTGATGAATTAGTTGTTAATGGCCATTTAGCTTCTTACAATTTCACACTTTAAAAAGATAAGTATGACTTTTTTAAATCTTTCTTTTCGTGCCACCCTGCTTTGTATGATGGCATTTTCACTCCAAACTTCTTTGGAGGCGCAATGCCCTAATAATTCGCAATACGCCTGGGAGTGGCCATCTCATAATAATTGGTTTTTTGCGGCTGGTAATCAATGGACAGGCCAAACCTACAATTGGACGACCAATACTTTAACTACACATGGAACAGTTGGGGTCAATCAAGTGGCGCAGTATGAAGGTGTTGCTGCCGCTAGTGATGACCAAGGGAATTTATTGTTTTTTACTAATGGTAGAAAGCTTTGGGATAAAAATGGAGTTTTAAAGTACTCTGGTTTGCTTGAGGGTAATGAAGCTGGTTTAACAGGTAATAATGGTAGTGCAGTGCAAGGCGTAATCATTGTTAAACATCCATTAGACCCTAGTAATTATTATATTTTCACTACTGACGATGCCCAAGGGCAAGGAGTAACCAACGGATTTAATTATGCCGTTTTTAATAGTGCTGGCAATGTTGTTACTGCGCCAACAAGATTGGGTACTTATAGGACTGCAGAGGGTATTGCAGCTACAAAACATTCTAATGGCGTAGATATATGGATTAGTGTACTGAGTGCGGCAAATCCTGCTTCGGTTTACACCTATTTACTGACTTGCACTGGATTGGTGAGTACCCCTATCGTATATAATCCAACTACAGCGTTGAATACTACTACAGGTGGAGGACAGGGGGAAAGAGGAGGTTTATCTTTTTCTTCAAACGGACAATATTTTGCTTCTGCCTTTGCAGTTGGTGGTGGAAGAGATGTTTGTGCGTATAAATTCAACAGCGCCACTGGTGCAATAAGTGACCAACAGGTATTAACTGCACCTGCCACTTTAGACAATCCATACGATGTTTTGTTTTCTCCTGATGGTTCAAAAGTTTATATTTCAACGCAAAATGGCAGTTTAATTTATTACGATATTTCTTCATGGACTCAACCAACCATGACAAATTCCCGAACTTCTACAGGAATTGCTACTACTTTCCAAGCTATTGAAATTGGTCCCGATGGTAATTTATATATGGGTTGTGGACCATTTGGTGGAAATCCTATTCAAAAGTATACAGGTAATGTTAATGCTGGAGGTCCTTTCGTGGCATCTATCATTCCTGGTTCTGTAGGCTATAGCGGTTTGCCTACTATGTATTTGCCTCCAACGGATGAGCCAGATATTTCAGAGGTAGGGCCTTTGTGCAATAGTGATGCGCCAGTTGATTTGGCTACCAATTGGTATTGCGCTGGGTCTAGTGCTGAAGGAGGTACACCTGCAGGAACATATACTGCTGATTGCGGTGCTTGCATTACCAATGCTACTTCAGGAACTTTCGATCCTGGTATTGCAGGAGTTGGAACATGGCAAATTATTTTTACTCGCTGTGGCGTAGATGATACAATAAACATTCAAGTAGATAATTGTGCATCTTGTCCCGACACAGCTTTAGCCAATTCAATTCCTTCTATTTGTCCAAGCGAAACAATTAGCCTAAATACGTACAAACTTACCGCAGAGGCGGGTACATGGAGCATCGAAGGCGGTCCAGTTGGCCATTCAGCTACTATCACAGGTAGTACTTTTAATGGAAATAATTCGGCAGCAGGTTCTTATGTAGTAAGGTTTACTTTAACCACTCCAAAAGTGGGTTGTTCGTCTTTTGCCGAAAGAACTATACTGATTAAACCTTTACCTGTTGTTTCTGTTGCCGATCATACACAATGCTTTGGCCAAGCAGCTCACACCTTTGATGCTGGTGCTGGTTTTAATCTTTATTCTTGGGTTGGTCCGGGCTTAATTACTGGTTCTTCACAAACATTATCTACGTCTACGGCGGGTGCATATACCGTTACGGTTACCTTAAATGGGTGCACTGCTAGTGATAATGCTGTTCTCACCATAACACCATTGCCTGTGGTTACTTTAAATTTAAGCAAAGATGAAGCTTGTATCAATGAATCATCTTTTGCTTTAGCTGGTGGTTCGCCAAGTGGTGGAACTTATACTGGGCCTGGTGTTTCTGCAGGTAATTTTAATCCCGCTGCGGCTGGAGTAGGTGCAAAAACAATTACGTATCAAGTAACTGCTTCGGGTTGTACCGATTCAGCATCGTCTACTTTAACTGTGCATGATTTGCCTGTTGTTACTTTGAATATTCCTACAGCCACTATCTGTATTGATGCGGCTTCCATTGTTTTATCTGGAGGGAATCCAACTCCTGGAACCTACAGCGGATCTGGTGTTTCAGGCGGTAGTTTTAATCCTTCTGTTGCTGGTGCGGGTAAACATACCATAACGTACTCTCATACCGATGCCTTTACTTGCACGAATACTGCTGCGGATACCATCAGAGTAAATCCATTGCCACAGGTATCACTTGCGATTCCTTCTCCTAATGTTTGTGAAGATTTAGCACCATTTAATGTTACAGGAGGTTCTCCTCTTGGTGGAACGTATTCTGCATCAAGCGGAATGTTAGCACCTCCATTGTTCAACCCTTCGCTGGCAGCGAGTCAGGCAACAATAACCTATACCTACACCGACCCTTCAACTACGTGCACCAATAATAGCAATGCAACGCTTACAGTTGATACTTTACCAGTGCTTACTTTGGCTGATTCTGCTGTTTGTCCGGGTGGATTCATCGTTCTTCAACCTTCTCCTTCTACTTTTGATTTTTATGAGTGGAGCACAGGGGTTAATGGAGCAAATAAAGATACTATTCATTACAGTATTCCTAATAGCACTGTTTGGGTGAAAGTAACCAATGCTAAAGGTTGCAGCGATACTGCTTTTGCGAATATTACCATGGATGATACTTTACATGTTGATTTTGGCGGACCAAAAGAAGTGTGTGCCGATCAATCTATTGTGTTGAACGCAGCGCAGTATGGTCCCTTTGCTTCGCCTAATTACACATGGTATCCTTCAGGTGCCAATCAAGCAACATTAACAGTTACAGCGTCTGGGTTATACGGAGTTTTGGTAATGGATAACAGAGGTTGTATTGGTGGTGACACGGTGGATATTACTATTCGTCCATTGCCAGTAATTAATATCAATGATAGTTCGGTCTGCTTTACAGGCAAAGATGTAATCAATGTGTTTGTTCCAGCTGGTTTCAAAACATACAATTGGTCTGATGGTTCTGTAGTAAATAATATTGCTGTAAGTAAAGCGGGTGAAGTAAAAGTTACGGTAACCAATAGTTTCGATTGCGCCGCTTCTGATAGCGCTATGTTTACCGATTTTTGTGAGCCTACCGAATTGTGCTTCCCCAACGTTGTTACACCAAATGGCGATGGAAACAATGACGAATTTATTCCTTGTAAAGACGATAAAATTTTAATTAACGATGGGAATTACAAAAGTATAGTAAACAATATACTGCATATAGATCTTCAAGTTTACGACAGATGGGGTGTTTGCGTATTTCATTCGTTAAACACTTTGCCTAGATGGGATTGCACTTATCAAGGTAATAGAGTTGCGTCTGCAGTTTATTATTACGTAGTGCGTTACACCGATTCGGCGCACAACAATTACGAGCAAACGGGATGGGTGCAGGTACTTGCAGAATAAAAAAAGATAAAATCATTAAAAGCGGCAATATTTCTTGCCGCTTTTTTTGTTTCTGCTATCTTTGAAAAAAAAGCACTGTGCAAGCAACAATTTTAATCAACTCAGGAGAACATTCGTTTTCTACTAATCCGGATGAACCGGTAAAAAGTATTACCATTAAAGATGAGCCAGTATTTAAGCTCACTCTGTTTGATGGTGAAGGAAATTCAGAAGATTTTGAAATTCCAAACTGCAAAGTTATTGTGGTGGAAGGAGCAAAATTTAAAGAAGAAGTGGTTGTTTCTAATTCTTTAATTTTTTCTTTCGATGTAGAAAAAAGTGAGGAAGAAGAAGTGATAGAAATTGAGTTGTTGAACGATAGCGATATTTGGGATAGCGGTTTTGCGCAAGGTTATTTCTTCGATGTAGAAACCATACCTGCAAAATTAAGAGATATAGAATTGGGCTAATTATGTCGCTAATAGATAAAATAAATAAGGTTAAAGAATTTCATGAAGCTTTTGGAATTCAAAACAACGAGGCGCCTACCACTCAGTTAAGCAAAGAAGAAATTCAATTGCGCTTCGATTTAATTAAAGAGGAGAACGAAGATGTTAACGAAATTAATCAACTTATTGAAACTCAAACCGGTAGAGAAACCAGTGGAAGTGGTAACGCCAGTAGAACCAACACCAGCGCCAGAACCAGTAGCAGTAGCAGAGAAACCACAAGTGAAGAAAC
>ENA-OSIY01001568-OSIY01001568.1-marine-metagenome-genome-assembly--contig:-NODE-1568-length-12150-cov-6.027334_pt1 | contig 12150 bp, 7 predicted proteins | sample MGYA00237884_ERZ534233 | MGnify/ENA primary metagenome ERZ534233 (study PRJEB26412, sample SAMN06343840) | marine metagenome | isolation source: estuarine water | place: USA: Columbia River Estuary... | reverse complement strand
TGATACGGCGACCACCGAGATCTACACCTCTCTATTCGTCGGCAGCGTCAGATGTGTATAAGAGACAGATGTTGGGTTTGTTATCTTGAGCAGAAACAATTAAAACGCTTAAAAGAAAAAGTACAGGATATATAAACTTCATCATTGTAAATTATTTGCGTAAGATGTTTGATAACTTTCAAAAAATAGCCGCCCCATTTTTTTCATTCCTTCATAATTGTAATGTCCTACAGGTTTTCCATTCCATTTGTGTGTGTAGATCGGTGTATAATTGCTCCTGTTTACGTCTTGACTTCTCTCAATATAACTAACATTAGTTAATTTATTACTCACTTGAACCATTGCTTTTTGAACTTTTTTACTACCCACACCTAGTATCAAAAAAGGAAGATCGGGAATATCATAATGACCTCTCACTGAAATGATTAAATTTTCTAAATTGAGGTGGTAAGTGTTTGCAGCTACTGATCCATTACTTGTATTACTATCAGTCTCACCTTGCACCCATAGCATACCAACAATTTCATAACTGTCGGGATGTAATTCCGCAAGCTCAGTATCAACCAGATCAATAAAATCTTGATAAAGTTTTGGCTTATTTTGTTCGTTAAAAAAACTTGCCTTTTCAAAAGACCAATTAGGATTCCAAGCGCCATATAAAGATGTTCCTCCCTGAGATCTTTTGATAAAAAGATAATCCTGCTTGGGGTAATTTTTTACAAGCTCAACGCCAAAAAAAAGCTCAGGGCCAAAACATTTTTCAATTCTGAATTTTTGTTTCACAAAACTCCATGGATTTGTAAAGTCTAACGCACCCTTATATTGAATGGCATTTCCTTCTCCCACAGTCCCCTTATAAATAAAATGTATTTTTTGACTTGCATTGGCTAACAATTTCATTTCCGCTTCAGACAGCTTTGAAGCATCGCCTCGACCATCCATATTTGATTGCCCTGCAAGTAAAAAAACTTTTGTTTTTTGTGTACTCTGACCTAACGAAATACCAGCAAATGACAAAAATAAAAGTATAAAAAAAGAGTGCTTTTTAGTATAAATATTTTTGAGATAATTCATCCGAGTCTTTATATTTTTTACGAAGTTTTTTCAGCTTCTTTTTCATTTTAAGAATTATTTGTTGATATTTTGGATTGTCATACAAGTTATTTAATTCCATTGTATCTGCTTTTCTGTCAAAAAACTCCCACTCGTCAACATCGTAATAATAATGAACAAGTTTATATTCTTTTGAAACGATCCCATAATGACGCTTTACCATGTGAACAGACGGAAATTCATAATAATGATAGTACACAGCTTCTCGTGTCCATTTTTTTTGATCCTCAAAGAGTAGAGGAAGTAAACTCTCACCCTGCATATCGTTAGGTACCTTTATACTTGCTGCATCCAAAAATGTTTGTGCAAAGTCGAGGTTTTGCACCATTTCATCATTCGTTATTCCAGGCATTATTTTATTGGGCCAGCGTATAAGTAGCGGAGTTTTAAAGGATTCGTTATAAATAAACCTTTTATCAAACCAACCATGTTCACCCAAATAAAACCCTTGATCTGAAGTGTAAACAACAATCGTATTGTCTTCCAAGTCATTTTCTTTCAGATAATCTAATACCCTACCAACATTATCATCTACCGACGAAATCGTTGCGAGATAATCTTGCATGTATCGCTGATATTTCCAAATAGTTTTTTCTTTATCAGACATATTTGGCCATTTGTTTTTAAAATCAGTACTGATTTTATCTAACGTTTTTCTGTATTGCTCTTCTTGTCGTTTGTTTGCTCGTCTAAAAGGTCTTAAAAATTCGCCTGCTCCTGCTTTTTTTATCTTTCTACTCTCTCCAGTATAAGTGATGTCTTTGACCAAATCCCCCATTTGCTGTATTGTCTTTGGATAGACCTTATTGTCTTGCATCAAATGCATGTGTTCAAAAATATTCATTTCGGCACTTGAAGCAGCTGAAGCTCTGTTTGAGTAGTCATCAAAAAGGGTTTTTGGTAATGGAAATTCTTTTTGGTAAAATTCCTCAAACTTTTCAGGACTTGGCCACCAAGCTCTGTGTGGTGCTTTGTGCAGATACATCATTAAAAATGGCTTTGATGAATCTCTCTTTTCATCAAACCAATTTAGAGTTAGATCAGTGATAACATCTGTCACATAGCCTGTAATTATGGTGTCTTTTTCCTTTCCTATAAATTTGGGATTGATATAATGACCTTGTCCAGGCAAAATTAAGAAGTCATCAAACCCTTTTGGGTTGTTTCCAAAGTGAAGTTTACCAAACATTGCCGTTTGGTATCCTGCTTTCTGAAACAATTGGGGAAAAGTCATTTGGGTCGTATCAAAAGGGAAAATATTATCGACTTTTCCATTTATATGACTAAACTTTCCAGTTAAAATCGTTGCTCTTGATGGAGCACAAATGGAATTGGTTACACTAGCGTTTGAAAATAAAATCCCATCCTTAGCGATCTTATCGATATTAGGGGTCTGAATTAACTTGTCGTTATATGCACTAATCGCTTGATACGCATGATCATCTGACATTATAAATAATATGTTTGGTCTTTTGTCCTGAGCGAATACAAATGAGCTGCAAACGAAAAATAATATGCTTATATACTTTTTCATTTTAGTGAATTTTCTTTGATTTGATATTATTACTTAGGCTGTCCATAAGTTTATCATGTTTTTCAAGATGCGATAAGTTTTCCATCTGAAAGGGGTCATTTTTCATATCATAAAGCATTCTACCTACTATTTTACCTTCTTCAGAATACTTCCACTCAGAGTAGGCATAATTATCTGAGATATTCATATCGCCATTTGTGTAGCGCGAGTATGCGTTTGTTTTAGAAATTAAATTTGGATTTTTAATATTTTCAACTAATGACATACCCTCTAGTTGTTTGGGTTTCTCCATACCCAACAACTCACAAATTGTAGGGTATAAATCGATGAGTTCAACAAAACTATCAGACTTTCCGGAATTAGAAAGGCCTGGAACCCTTATAAATAAAGGAACATGGTTTTCCACCTTGAATAAATTATGTTTAGACCATCTGTTGTGTTCAGACAAACTGAACCCGTGATCACTCGTGATGATTACAATCGTATTTTCGGAAAGATCAAGGTCTTCAAGTGCCTGTAAAACGTTTCCGATTTGTTGATCGATATAACTAATACATGCATAATATCCATGAATTAGGTTGGTAGTCATTTCCATATCCATGGTAAAGGTGGTTGCATTCAAAGATGGATTGTCTGAATAATCTTTTTGGATTCCTTTGTATCTAGCTAACTCGTACCAATTTCCTGCACCTTTGTATGCTGTTACTGGGAATTTGTTATTTATTGGCAGTGTAATCTTGTCTCTGTCATACATTTCCCAATATTTTGCAGGAGCATTAAATGGGAGGTGGGGCTTTAAAAAACCTGAGACTAGAAAAAATGATTCTTTATTAGCTTTCAATTTCTTTAAATCTCTAATTGTCTTTGCAGCGATTTTCCCATCCTTATACGCAATATCTTCAACGTTGGCCTTTTCGTAAGGCATATGATTATTTTTATGTGGAAGTTTGCTAGATTGGATATTTTCCTCCAAAAGATAATCTTTTGGGGTTGAAGATCCTGGTCGCCATAAGTCATCCCAAGTAAAGGATTTATCTGATTTGTTATGCGAAACCTTTCCATTGCTAATCGTGGTGTAGCCCTTGGCTTGCAACAATTCTGATATGGATATGGCTTGCGGCATATCTTCATCAATAGAAGTGTAATAGTTCTTATAATATTCTCTAGTTGGTCTAATACCTGTCAGGATACTTGCCCTTGAGGCACCACAAGTGGGAATGTTCACAAAAGCATTATTAAATTGTACTGCATCTTTTGAAAATGCTGTAATGTTGGGTGCTACAACCTGAGTTGCCCCATAAGTTGGCAGAGCAGGTCGTAGGTCATCTACAATGATTAGCAGAACATTTTTTTGGTTTGATTCTTGAGCTATTATTGAAAAGCAAAAGAAGCTAATAATTATTGATAAATAGATATTAGTTTTCATTTACATAAATATTTTTAGTTAATTTGAGTGTAGTTTTTTTGAGTTTAGACAAATTTGCAGCGTTACCTACCAAAATATTGAAGTCACCTTCTTCAGCTTTGTACCTCATTTCTCTATCATAAAACGCAAAGTCGTCTAGTGCTAGACTAAAGGAAACGCGTTTCGTTTCGCCTGGTGCAACATTTATTTTTTTGTAACCTTTAAGTTCCAATACAGGCCGTGTAACACTGCTGAACAAGTCTCGGATGTAAAGCTGAACAGTTTCCATACCCTCTCTTTTGCCAGTGTTTTTAACATCTACCTCAACATTCACCTTTCCTGTGCCATCCCATTTAGATATTGATAGGGTTGGTTCTGAAATAGAGAAAGAGGTATAACTCAATCCAAAACCAAATCGATAGAGTGGTTTTGTTTTCTCAAATGCATACTTGTGAATATAATTCGTGGGTTTGTGATTATAAACCATCGTAAGTTGACCCACTGACCTTGCAGTCGTCATGGGCATTTTCCCGCTTGGATTTGTCTCTCCAAAAACAATTTTACCCAAAGATTTACCTCCCATACTTCCTGGTTCCCATGCATGAATGATTGATTTAATATTATCTTCTATCCATGGCTCACTGATCGGTTTTCCACTTATATAAACGACTGTAAGGTTTTTGTTTTTGTCATAAATGGATTTTACTAAATCAAGCTGTTTTCCAGGAAGCCCTAAAAAACTTCTCGCTTTGTTTTCTCCTGCTGTCTTTTGAAAGCTTTTACCACCCTTCCAGGAATATCTTAGGGAATTGTCGCCAACAACAACAAATACGTGGTCATAATTTATTGACATTGCAGCGGTAGCTTTGATCTTCGAATCTTGAATGTTTCTAATCTTTATACCTGAATCGAAATAATCTACTGTATGATTATAATTTTCTCCAACTTCCTGTATGCCTTCAAAAATGGTTACAACATTTTCTGCAGGCTGCTCAAAATGCCAATCTCCCAAAGTGGTATGATTATGTGCATTAGGTCCGGTTACCAATATCCGTTTTGCATTTGAATTATTGATTGGGAGTAAGTTGTTGTTTTTTAAGAGTGTGATCGAATTGTCAGCTATTTCCTCAGCTTTATCTAAATGATTTTTTATAAAAACATTTTTATCTATTTTGGAGGGATCAACAAGGCGATTTTCAAATAAACCAAGTTGAAATTTAGCATATAATATCTTTGAGCACGCCTCATTAACTCTATCGATTGACAACTTATTTTCTTTTACTAAAGCAACAATAAAATCATAAAAGTCAGGGCCATGCATATTCATATCCATTCCTGCTTCTACAGAAAACAGTGATGCTTCTTTATAGTTTCTTGCGACTTTATGATACGACCATATTCGTTTGATATCATACCAGTCACTTACATAAAATCCGTCAAAACCCCATTCATTTCTGAGCAGGTCTGTCATAAGGCCTTTATGCATGTGACTTGGAATTCCATTGAGTTCATTGTGAGCTGCCATTATTGAATAAACACCTGCATCTATTGCCTTTTTATAGGGCGGTAAATGAATTTCATATAGTGATCTTTCAGAAACATCCATTGGAGAAATGTTTAACCCGTTTAGCGGTTCAGCCCCAGCAATCATATGCTTGGCACAAGCAATTACATTATTAGGTTTACCAAAGTCCTCTCCTTGAAAACCATTAATCATTGCTTTACCCATTTCACCTACCATAAATGGATCTTCTCCAAAAGTCTCACCGACACGACCCCACCTCGGGTCACGAGCAACATCAATATTGGGCATAAAAGTCCATTGAGATCCTGTAGCTCTCATCTCCCTAGCGCTTTGTTTAGCTACGTCATAAGCAAAATCATTATTAAAAGTTGCGGCAATAGATATTGGGGAAGGATAAACAGTTGTTCCACTAACCATAGCATTTCCATGAATCGCATCAATTCCAATAATAAGAGGAATTTTTAACCTAGACTCTAACGTAAAACCTTGTAAATAGTTTACCTCCTCAGGATCAAGAACATGAAGAAAAGAGCCGATTTTTCCATCGATAATTTCTTGTATTATTTCACTTTCAGACAAGCCATACATCGCAAAAGCATCTTTATTAAGTTTAGATACATCGCCAGCGGCTCTTTTGTTTCTCTTTTGTTTTTTTAAATACTCTAAACCAACATATTGACACATTTGACCTACTTTTTCTTCAAGGGTCATTCGTGCCATCAAATCGCTTAGGCGATCCTCTAAATTAGCATTTGAATCCAAATACAAAGGATTATTCTGAGCAATTAATGAAAAGGATGTAAAGAAAATAAATAACAGCTGTCTCATATCTTATTTAATTTTTAGTGCAGCGTCAGGGTTCAAAATTGTGTTTCTCAACGAAAAATATGCTGGCTTAGGATTGTTGTTTTTATCAAAAATAAAGCGATGTTTATCGTGATGTTTCCCCTTTTTTCCATCAACCATTCCCCAAGTGTTAAAAGTAACTACACCATTGTCTCGCTTTGACAACAAAACATTAAGAATGTTTGCATATGCATCTGCTTGATCATTAAGAGCTTTAAAATCATTGTTGCTATCCCAAATTTTAAAGTCAATTTCGGTAACATGAAAATCTAAATCATTTTGATGCGCCCAATCGATCAGAGAAGCAAAGTAATCGAGCTGTTTTTTGTCTAAAGCCAAAGGAACATCACTTCTCAAATGTGCTTGCCACCCAAGACCATCTACACGATATCCTTGCTTTTTTAGATAAATGATGGTCTCTTTAACCTTTTCCCACATTTTTGGCTCCATCCCTCCATGCTGATTAAACACCTGACTAACATTTGGTGCATATCTATTCGATATTTCGAATGCTTTGGTTATGTATAGTGGTACGTCATTTTCATCCCTCCCTATTTGCTCCCAGGGATTTTCCCATTGTGTGACACCCGGTTTTTCTTCAAACCAACCACCTTGAGGAGTTATGGTCTCGTTGACTACATCCATCCACTTGACAGAGGGCTCTTTATTCATGCGCTTACAAAGCGCAGTAAAGTACTCCACCATATTCTTTTCTAATTCTTCTTTGGTTCGACTATCTGTCTTTGCCCAATGAGAGGCCTGTGGGCTAATGGGTCCATGAATACGAAGGGTAATGTTGTTTTTGTCTGCAAAATCTAAGTAATCATCAATGAGGTTCCAGTCCCAAACGCCAGGTTTGGGATGTATTCTTGCTTGTTTTGCGCAGTTCTCTGGCGTTGAATAATTGAATTCTTTGAGGAATAGATCAGATACTTTTGTATTGAGTTGCGAGTGATTTAATGTGGCACCTATATATACATTATTGCTGTCATAGCCAGCTTCCAACATCAAATCTTTAATGCCAGCAGATGGGTTTGTGCTATTAGAACTCATCTCTGTTTTTGGGGTTGGAGATAAAAATCTAAGTGCCTGTTGCTTCAGGTCATTATAAATGTTTTTATACCCGTTTTTACCAATATGATTTTCTGTTTCTAATGGATCTTTACTGTAATCAAATAGTTCCTCTTGTTCTATGTCATCATCACTTATTTTTAAACCTATTTTTTCTTTATCTATCCATAGCGTATATCGATGATTTGCAGTCCTAAAACTATATCCCATTTTGTTACGTCTAGGATATTGACTTATTGCAAAGTCCTTTACCTTTTGTTGTTGTCCAAGCATCAAAGGTGCAAGAGAATTGCCATTCAAGTGTTGTTGAGGTTTTAGTTGCGCTAGGTCGATTAATGTTGGAAAAACGTCAACAAACTCAGTGGGAGTTATAATTTTCTGAGCAGTTTTTGTTTTAGGGTTATAAATGATAAGTGGTGAGCGAGTAGCCTGCTCAAAATTAGAGTGTTTGTTCCAAAGACGATGATCCCCAAAGTGATAACCATGATCTCCCCAGACTACGATAATTGTGTTGTCCATCAATCCACTTTGATTTAATTTTTTTATGATTTTCCCAATTTGAAAATCAATGAATGTAACACATGCATAGTAACCATGAATCAATTCTCTTTCAAAATCTTCATCAAGTTGAAGTTGTTGATTCGAATCCAAAGTATATTCTCTACCATCCTCAGAATAACTTTGCAACTCACCAGAATTATGGTAAGCAAGGTCTCCAACATTTTTGGCACGCTGTCTATATGGTTCTAATGGAATTTTGCTGGGGTTGTATAAATCAAAATATTTTTTAGGAGCTGAAAATGGCAAGTGAGGTCTTTTGAATCCAACAGCAAGAAAAAAAGGGTTTTGGTTATAAGACAAGCGATCTATCAAACGAATTGCCTCTTGAGCAATTGCTCCATCTGTATACGCTTCATCAGGTGCATTACTATTCGAAACAGGAGGTTTGTATTTATTATTAAAAAATTGAGCTGCCTTACCCCTTTTAACATTATTTTCAGCAATCATCTTATCGATCTTTGCTTTGATTTCTGGGTTTTGATAAAACCCTAATTTTGGTTGTCCATACTCTTTAGGATAAGGGATTTTGTGTGCTCTTATAAAAGGAATGCTCCAAGAAGTCGCGTCCATCTGATTGTCCACTCCTCTAGGGTCAAATATTTTACCGATACCGGCTGTTGTATAACCATTATTTTTAAAGTGCTGTGGCAAAGTCAAGATATCTGGTCTTTTGTCTCGCATTTTGGTTTTCAAATCATACACTTGCGTATAATCTGGGCGCATTCCTGTTAACAAACTGATTCTTGATGGACTACAAATAGATTGTTGAGTGTGGTTGTTCAAAAAAATTGTTGAAGAACGTGACAGGTAATCTAAATTGGGTGTGATCGCAATTTCGTCACCAAAGCTTCTAATTGTTGGTTTGAGGTCATCAACAGAGATAAATACAACATTGGGTGCTTGTTGGCTTTGAGCAAAAAAGATTGCCAAAAAAAAACAAAAAATATATGATAGCTTTTTGTGCACAGCGTTTAAAAATTAGAACTTAATTTTCTCTTAGTTCTTGATGATTTTTCTTGTGTGAAGTAAGTTGTTTTTTGAAGATATTTTTAAAAAATATATCCCGTTTTCTAAAACAGAAAGGTCATAAGCCTCCATTTCCTTGTTCCAAAGCAAAACTTCCCTTCCCCTCAAGTCAATGATTTGAATTTTGGCAATTGGAAAAGAGCTATCAATGAAAAGAAAATCATGAATTGGGTTTGGATACACTTCAAAAAATTGGTTTTGTTTTGGAAGATTTAAAGTTGTCAATGAAGCTGAAAAATCATCAAAATAATATGTGCCAACTGAACCGCCGCAAATAAGTTGAAGTTCAATTTCGGTTGTTTCTGAAGGAACATCAAAAATAAACTCGTAGGGGTTTTCGTAATAATTTGTGTCAAGAGTAAAGATTGAAGATGCAGAATAATTAGTTACAGAATTTTGTTCGTATTTAACTCGAAGCTTGAATTGTAATCCTGAAACTGATCCTTTTCCGTGGACACCAAACTTGAGTTGCATATTGTCCAAGCTACCATCAATAGATGAAGTTTGATTGGCAAGTATTGCACTATTTAGATTATCTGCTTGATTGACAACAACTTTAGCTCCATGAGATCCAGTACGAGTCGCAAATCCTGCGTCTTCAAAAGTAGCTTGAATGAGGTTCCCTCTTTCCAATAGCGACCAACTTGTTGAATACCCACATTCAAAATCAATATTGTTTAAAATACTTGTGTCATTACATTGTATTTCAGAATATGGACTGAGCAACGCATCTTTAACATCCTCAACCCAAACACTATTTTCAATGACTGTACTTGGGCTCGTATATTTTGGATCAAAACTATTGATTGTAAGATGATTAATATCGTAGACAACTAAACCATTGTCTTTTCGCAGATGAATTGTTTTTGACCCTTTACCACCATCATCCCAGGCAGAAAAAGAAAAACCCCTATCAATTGCTGCATTGGCTACGTAACCATGAAACTTAACTCTTGAGTTAGGATCTGGACCTCCATCTGCATAACCAGTGCCGTTTGGCGAGTTATTAGCTGTTACAAGATGTAAATCTCCAGTTTTGTAACTGTATCCATAAACATTATCTGCTCCAAACTCTCCAATGTAAACAGCAACTGGTGGATTAAACCCATTGGCCCAGTTTTGTACCACATCAAATTCACTATCAATATTATTTTTATCAGTTTGGCTGCCCCAGCTATTCGTATTAAACCTATAATCACTTGACTTCGTGAAACTAAATGGGCGATAATAATGAAAAGTAGCTATCAAATAATTGTCACTGTTTATTACTTGGGGATCAATTGTTGTGATTGCCTCATAACTTGTTTTTGTTCCCCCAGTAACAATCATTTTTCTTGATATATTATTTCCGCCAGAACTTCTTATTATAGAGATCACTTCATTGTTAAGATCATTCATTTCGGCTGCAGAAATGTGAAAATAAGGTTCATTGATGACCTCAAAAATTAAGTCATCACTGTAGTCTTTAAATCGATCTGCAATTTGTTCCCAAATGGAATAAAATTTAGCTAAATCGGCAGCTCTCTTGGCAGAAGTTGGATGCGTATACTCATCCTCTAAATCATCAAATGTGTAAATAAATTCAGATTTGAGGGTAGCCCCATGAAAATCAAGAATAATGACCAAGTTTTGATTTAACCCCCAACCAATGACCTGCTCCAAACGATCAAGATAAGAATCATTAACAGTAAAATCAGATCGAGAGCCAGAAAATGAAGTATTTGCATTGGAGGAGTACTGAGCGGTATCACCAGAGGTTCTGGTTCCAAAAAAATCAATCGGGATTCTTACATTTTTAAAACCTGCCTGTGCAACGTCAATAAAATACTGCTCCGTTGCAGCATCAGACCAATTCCCTTCAACAGGTGCACTTAACACATTACCCAAATTTATTCCCCTGCCCATTTTATCAACAAGTTGTTGAGGGGTATGTTGCGCGTTTAAAAAACCTGCAACTAAAATTAGCAGCAGGCTTCTTAAATAAAATAAGTTTGACAAAAAAACTCTAATTTTTATCAGCTTTTTTTCTCGCTTCATTGCTTAAGCTCATCATCTTACGAGCATTTTTTGCTCCAAACTTATCAGCAAGTTTTTGTTGTGCGATTTTGTATTCAGCAGAATATACAGCTTGCTTACCTTCTTTAGTGGTTAAATTTTCTGACTTAATTTTTGCATTTGAATTATATACTCTAGCAAGCATTACATCGTAAACAAACTTTTTGTCTGATTCTTTAAGCTCCAGTTGCTCTGCAATGTAGTTTGAAAACATTGTAGCTCGTTGAGCCTGAAATTTAGTGTAATCCTGTGAAAAAGTAAAAAAACTAAACCCTATCATAAAGATTATTAATAATGATTGTTTCATTGAATTAGTTTTAATATTTAAATATGTATAATTATTTCTTTACAAACTTGAAAGAATTTCCTCTTACAACTCCAATATAAACTCCTTTATTCAAGTGTTTTAAGTTAATGTTATCAGCATAAATTCTTTCATTATTATCTTCTGATTCAAAACTTGAATTAGTTAAGATAGGATAATTTTGTGGTTGAAAATCATTTGCTGGTTCAGAATATAAACCTTTCACAGCATTAAATAATTCTTTTTTACTTACTCTACTGTTAATTGATAAACCACTTCTTAAATTACCCTCATTTAAAGTTACAACTGGACTTAAAAAAGTTGCAGGAACTAATTTAAACATTCCATTAGTAAATATTAAAGCACCACCACAAGAAGTTAATAAATTTTCTATAATAACTTTTGGTGTTTGTTGTAATCTAAATGAACCATTACAAGTAAATCTTTTTTCTGTACCTGATGGATTAGCCAATGTTACCACTTCATCACAAATATTTGCACTTGCTATAAAGTTTGTATCATTAATTTCTGTATCTTCGGTTTGTAATCCTATTTTAGTATCCTTTAAATAATCTCTTATGACTAAAGCTGGGTTATCAGTATGTGTAGTAATATTAAATTTTTGTGTGGTACTTCCAGTGACAGATGTTAAGCTAATTGCAGTTCCTGCTAAAGCATTAGCATAGTTTGTAGCAAGTTTAATTGTATTA
>ENA-OSIY01001567-OSIY01001567.1-marine-metagenome-genome-assembly--contig:-NODE-1567-length-12150-cov-18.471962_pt1 | contig 12150 bp, 6 predicted proteins | sample MGYA00237884_ERZ534233 | MGnify/ENA primary metagenome ERZ534233 (study PRJEB26412, sample SAMN06343840) | marine metagenome | isolation source: estuarine water | place: USA: Columbia River Estuary... | reverse complement strand
GGAGACGATCGTCGTATGAAGTCTTGGTTAACTGGTTCTGCTGGTGGTGCATTTACTTCAACTCTTGATGCTATGGAGGTAAACTTCCTATCTGAAAGATGTTTAGTAACTCAAGCTGCTAACAACTTTGTACTTTTCAAAGGAATCTAGTAACACAACAATAACAATCCCTGCCTTCGGGCGGGGGTTTTTTATATGACATTAGCCCCTTACTAGTTATATACTATGGCTATTGTCACAATTTTAAACTATTTAATTATATTATATTATGGCTAAAAAAGCTACAGCAGAAACAATTGAGGTTGCACCTCAGCAGAAAGTTGTAACACAAGTTACTACTCCAGTAAAACCCACAAAACCATCGTGGGAGATTAAAGATAGAATATATTATTTAAAAGGTAATAAAAACCCTTTAACATTAACAATTCCAAGTAGGCATACTAAAAAACATGCTTTACTTTATTTTGACGCTACAACTGGAAAACAAAGGGAAATAAGATATGCAACAAACCAAGAGTCTTCTTTAGTTGATGAGCAAAAAGGGGAATGCACAATGGGTCATATTAGATTTATGGATGGAGATTTAAAAGTTGGTAAAGAACAACAAAATCTACAAAAACTACTATCTATATACCATCCTTTAAAAGGTAGAATATACGAAGAATTTAGTGCCGTTGAAGAGGCTGAAGACGAACTAGATATATTAGATCTTCAAATTGATGCATTAAACGCAGCTAGACACATGGACATAGATCAAGCGGAGGCTATATTGAGAGTTGAACTAGGCTCCAAAGTAAACTCAATGAGTTCTAAAGAACTTAAAAGAGATTTATTGTTATTCGCTCGAAACAATCCAGCGTTGTTTATTAACTTAGCTAATGATGAAAATGTTATGCTAAGAAACTTTGCTATTAGAGCATCTGAAGCTGGTATAGTTAAACTATCTCAAGATCAAAGAACTTTTACATGGGGGTCAAACGATAGAAAATTAATGAACGTACCTTTTGACGAAAATCCTTTCTCAGCTTTCGCTGCTTTCTTAAAAACAGACGAAGGTGTTGAAATCTATAAGTCTATAGATAAAAAACTATAAAAACAAGTAATACTATAGTAGCTAGGTCACTTTAAAAGTGGCCTAATTACTATAATTAAAAAAATAACAAATGGCGGTAAGTGTAAATACAGTGTACCAAACAGTCTTGTATATATTAAACAAAGAACAAAGAGGTTATATAACTCCAGCTGAATTTAATAGTTTAGCCGAACAGGTTCAAGACGAAATATTTCAATCTTACTTTCCAGACGGTAATCAATTAAACCGTAAAAATCAAACGAACTCTCAGAACGATACTGAGTTTTTTGATATGTTTAAGGATATATCTTACAAATTATATCCTTTTGAAAAAGAAGTCTCATTTGTTTACGACACAAATAATAGTGGTTGGGTTTACAGCAACTCTGGTGTATTATACAAGATAGGTGAAATAACAGCTTCTTATAGCGACAACAATCCTACGGTGTCTTCTATTGTTCAGCTAACGAGTAAACATGACTACTCTAAAATAACAAGATCAAAATTAACTTCTCCAAGTAAGGAATATCCACTTTGCTTAAGCACTTCAACATCTACTCCGATTTTTCCTCAGACAGTAAATCAGTTACTATTAAAAATAAGTCCTAAGCCAAATAGTTTAAGTATAAACTCTCTTTTTAAACCTTCCGCTCCAAGCTGGGGTTTTACAATTGGTCCTTTAGGTCAATACTTATTTGCTCCATCTGGAACATCTGGGTCTTCTACCGTAAACTTTGAGTTAGATATATCTGAGAAAAACAATATAATAATAAATCTATTAAAATATTGTGGAATAATAATAAATGACCCTACAATAATACAAGCAGCTGAGCAAGAAGCTCAAAAAGTTGAAATAAACGAAAAATCATAATAAATGAGTTTAATAACTGAAACAAACCAGCAGTACTATCAAGGCGCTCAAGGCTTTAGAGGAGACGGTGTTAAGCTATCTTTTGAAACAACATTTGACACGGATTTAATTTTAGGTAGCTTTGACCCCAACAACATTAACTACGCTTTAAATAATTTTAAATTATACACTAGCCCTACTGGATTGCCAGGTGATTACGTTGAGTACACTACATTGTTTACAGTGGTAAATAATGCCATAACATTTGAAGCAGGTTCTGAACCAGCAATTGGCTTATACATAGTCGTGCAGTTGAAAATGTTAGATGGTGGTAAGTACGGTGCTACAGATGCGGAAAAAGCGTATGGGCAAGTGGTTGAAGACAATTATGGTAGCTACGCATATATAACTTTGAATGATGCTATAGATAACTTTATGGTTGGTTACGTAGGTGATGGCAAGTTGATACAAACATCTAAGAAATCAGATATACTTTTCTTTGCTAAAAGAGGTTTACAAGAGTTTAGTTATGATACATTAAAGAGTATTAAATCAGCTGAACTAACAATACCAGCTAGTCTAACTTTAGCTCTACCGCAAGATTACGTAAACTATGTTAAATGCTCTTGGGTGGATCAATCAGGTGTTTTACATCCTATATATCCTACAAACAATTTAACTACAAGTCCTTACTATACTCAAATACAAGATAGTGCTGGAGTTCCTACTCAAGATAACTTTGGATCGGACATTGAAGGTACATCTATCACTCAAGAGAGATGGCATAGTAATAATAGAGGTAACTCATTAAACAGTGATTTATCAGGTATAAGTGATTTCTCTTTAAATTGGAATCAAAACGGTGAGTGGATTAATTACCAAAACTTTGGTCAACTATACGGTTTAGAACCTCAGTACGCTAATATGAACGGTTATTTTAATCTAAACGAACGAGAAGGCAAAATGTCTTTTTCTAGTCATTTAGTTAATCGTCTAATCGTGCTAGAGTACATCTCTGATGGCTTAGCGTATGACACAGATACTAGAATACCTAAAATGGCAGAAGAGGCTTTATACGCGCACATATTACATGCGGTTATATCTACACGTGCTAATCAACCAGAGTACGTAGTTCAAAGACTTAGAAAAGAAAGATCTGCTAAATTAAGAAACGCAAAGATAAGATTATCTAATATAAAAACTGAGGAAATTACTCAAGTTATGAGAGGTAAATCTAAATGGATAAAACACTAGAATTTAATGGCTAAAATAAGTAATACTTTTTTAAAGTCTAAGATGAACAAAGACTTAGACGCTCGTATAATACCAAGTGGAGAATATAGAAACGCTATAAATGTACAGGTTAATAAATCTGAAGGAGATCAAGTAGGTTCTTTAGAAAACGTTTTAGGTAATACTAAAGTCGCTGACATTGGAGTTCATACAGGCTACGCTGGAACACTATATTGTATAGGTCAAGTTGTAGACGACTCAAACGGCATTGCTTATTTGTTCTACACGAGTGGAACTAACACCATTAACTTCTATTCACCAAGCGATAAAAACTATATAATAAGTTTTGACTCTAAGTCTAACTCGCTAGTTACTTTGGTTGAAGGAGCTTTCTTAAATTTTTCTAGCCAAAATCCTATATATGGCGTAAACATTTTAGAAAACCTACTTTTCTGGACAGACAACAGAAATCAACCAAGAAAAATAAATATAAACTTAGCAAATCCATCTAAGGTCTCAAACCCAAGTTATTATACTTCAGAAGATCAAATATCAGTAGCTAAATATAATCCTTATGCTCCTATAGAGATGTATGTTGAAAGTGTTTTATCGCCGGGTAATTATGAATCAACTATGAAAGATGTTTCTAGTTTTTACATGCCTAACGGAGGACAAGGAATTATTAAAGATGATGTTGTAGCTGGAAGCACACAGGTTAATTTATCAACCTTGAAAGGTGATATAGTTGAAGCTGGAGGAGAATACGGAGCGACTGGAGCTACTATCTCGTACACAACTGAATCTAATCCTCCTGAAATAATAAAGGTTACTGGTGTTACGGTAGACACTTTTACATATAATGACGCTACTGATGCATGGGAAATAACAGTAACGGGTGGTACTTTGCCAGAGCTAGATGCTACAGTGCAAGATATAGTGTTGAATGCAAACCCATATTACGACAAAGACTATGCCGGTGATCCTACTTATTTAGAAGATAAGTTCGTTAGGTTTGGCTATAGGTTCAAGTTTGACGACGACGAGTATTCTTTGTTTTCTACGTTTACTCAAGCCGCGTTTATTCCTAAACAAGATGGGTACTTCATGTATGTTAAAAAACCAGAGACTGACAACATAGAAGACGTAAACGATCAAGACGCTGCTTTTAGAAGCACTACGGTTTCTTTTGTTGAAAACAAAGTTGATAACATAAAACTTAGAACACCGCTACCATTTAACAATTACGAATTAGAAAGTTCTTTAAAGATAAAATCTATAGATTTACTATATAAAGAATCAGATGGTATACCTGTAAAAGTTATAGATACTATAGATATATCTAAAGTTTTTAGTTCAGCAGCTGTATGCGATGTAGCAGCTGACAACTTAACCCCGTTTACATCTGTAGCGGTGAACAATATAAGAGGTGGAATAAACGTTGGAGACTTGGTCACTGGGTCTGGAATATCTACAACTGTAACTGTTGTTTCTTATACACCTGATGATGCTAATCAAAACCCAAGCACTTCTGGAATTATAGAACTAAGCTCTGCTCAAACATTGACAGAAGACACTGTCTTAACTGTTGGTGAGCCTGAGTATTATACTTACGATTACCAAGCCAAAAAACCATTTAAGACTCTTCCAGAAAAAGACTTGATAAGAGTTTATGATAAAATACCAGTAAGATCCTTTGCTCAAGAAGTATCTGGAAATAGAGTCATATATGGTAATTTTCAAAACAAACACACAGCTCCTGATAGCTTAAATTACAATGTTGGTATCACAGAGAAGTCGTTATTTAATAAAAATGAATCAACACTAGATTACACTGGTGGCGGTGGTTTAATACCGCCAGGTGCGCCTATAGACGTGGACTTCTCAGGTGAATTATACGCTGGAAGAGTTATAACATCAACAGATCCAAATGTTATTATACCAGACGGAACAGTGATATCCTCAACAAATAACAATGGTAAAGGAGTTTCTGTCTCTGGTAATTCTACGTTATCTGGCACTACTTCAACTCTTTTACTAAATAATGTAAATGGATTTATACCGGTTGGCGCTACTGTTACAAGTAGTACAGGAATACCAGCTGGCGTTACTGTTGTCTCTATTCAATCACAAACTCAATCCGATTTAACAGCTTCTGTAACTGTTAGTCAAGCAATTACTTTTCCAGCAGGAGATGTTTTTACTTTTACATCAAGCTCTAAAACAGAAGCGGTAATTTCATTAAGTAAACAAGTAACTTTTCCAGCTGGACCGGTTGCTTTATATCTTAATCCAGGTTCAGATATTCAAGACACGACTAGTGTAATAGAATATCCAAACCATAGTTTAAAAACAAATAGAAACTACCAAGTTGGCGTGGTTCTTTCGGATAGATTCGGTAGACAATCAGGCGTTATACTTTCTAACAATAAAGAATTAAAAACCATAAATGGCCAAAAGTTTATAGGTTCTACAGTTTATTCACCTTACATTACTGAAAACATAGACCCTGATGAATGGCGTGGTAATTCATTAAAAGTTTCGTTTAACGAAACTATAGGCACTAGTTTAGATAGAGCTATGGGAATTCCAGGTGTTTATAATGGTGATACAACGTCTGGTGATTATAATCCACTAGGCTGGTATACGTTTAAAATCGTAGTCAAGCAGACTGAACAAGAGTATTACAACGTATATCTACCAGGCATAATGGCTTCTTACCCAGATGACACAACTTTAGAGGTGGGTAAAACATCACATGCGGTTCTTATAAGTGACAATATAAATAAAGTACCTAGAGATTTATCAGAAGTTGGACCAGTTCAGGATCAATTTAGAAGCTCTGTAAAGTTATATGGTAGAGTTGAAAACTCTAGTACAGAAGTGACAGAGGCTGGTACAAATATGGGTCTTAGTAATCTACAATACTATCCAGGAAGAACATTTGACACTGCTTCTACAGTGTCTACCGTTGCTGATCTTTTTGATTTTAATCCACAAGATCCTCCAAACCCAAACTTGTTTCCACAATTTTATTCTTTAGAATCAAACCCATACATAGCTAGAATAAATACAGCTAATAAAATAGGGCAAATAGCTAACGTTAACTTTAACGCGGTAAGCGCAACGATATCTGTTACTGAGACTTCAGATACTCTTAGATTAAGTAGTATTTCTGGCGACGCAGCAGATATAGAAGTTGGTGATAGAGTTGTTGGTGCTGGTTTTCCTACAGATTTAGTTGTTTTTGGAAATGGATTTCAACAAGGAAGTGGTGGCGGCCAAGACTGGGAGGTTGACGCTTCAGGATTTACAGGCACTAGTGTAGATTTTGTAGCTTTAAGCGGAACAGGTCCTATAGTTGTAGGTGATATAATGGACGTTCAAACTGGAGTACCGGAAGGAACTATAGTGTTGAGCGCTACAGTAAACGGTACCCCAGGTGTCGACCCTATAACGGTGGTGGTTAATAACATAGTCGCCTTAGATGGCGGTGATTTAGTTAGCTTCACTGAACCATCAACGCTTCAAGTTTCTACGCCTGTTTCAGTAACATTAGGAGAAGAAATAAATGTTTATAGCTCTGAGTCGCCAGGTATACAATTTTTAGCAGTTTACGAAACAGAACCTGTTACGAGTTTATTAGATATATTTTGGGAAACATCAACTACTGGTAGAATTCAAGATTTAAACGATATTATAACTAATGAAAACCCTACAGGAACAGGAGGTGGCATAAGTAATTGGAACGACAATACCTTCTTAGAATCTTTAAGAATTGGAGAAAACGTCTTGCAATCACCTATATATTTAGTTGACAACTTTGGAGCTACGATATCTTCTAACGATATAACCTCTCCTTTAGTTTTGGAAAACGCTGTAGATGATAATGGAACAAACGTGCAAACTGATCTTTTTTATCAAGAATTTGGTATATTTGGACCTGCAGTTCAAACTCCAGTTTTTGTTTTAGAAGAAACCTCACCAGGGAGTTTTGAGTATAATCTAAAGGTAACAGGTGCTTTTAGCGATAACATTTGGTATGGAATTGATGAAGGAGCTAGAAACTTTACATTAACTTTTTCGGCTGAAGTAAATGGACTACCAACTGGACCAATAACTAGAAGTTTAAGTTTAGGTAACGTTTCACCCCACATACCAACAGCTAGCGGAAACTCTTATGGTTTTAGATCTTTAAAACCTCAAACAGGTGTTACAGATATAAAGCTATACGCTGGACCAGAGTCTGTGCCGTCTGGATTAGACGTTGTTAGCGCTGGTTTTCCAGCTGGAACTACAATTGTTAGTTATTCTCCAGTAGGTCCAGTAGGTACACAGTGGGGTATAAAAGATACTGTGGTAGATAGCTTTACCTATGTAACGTACTATATGTTTGGTAGTTTAGGTGATATATTATACTTAAATTCCCCAACCTACATTGGTGATGTTTCGGATGGGACTTATGTAACTAATATTCAAACAGACACACCTATAGCTGGCCAAACAACTGTGACTTTAAGCAAAGAGGTTACGCTTCCAGCGTTTCAACCTTCTGGAACTAAAATAGGTTTTAGAACACCAGGTAACCTAGAAGTGAATGTACCAGTAGACGTTGTCGAAGATCAATCTATAACAGCTACAAACACCTCAGATATATGGGACGATTGCCCTCTTCCAACGTTTTATCCAGGTGGAACTAATGTTGAAAACATAGGTAATTTAGGAGCTGTTAATGGAGCTGGTTGGAGTCAATTAGATGAAATTGGAAATAAAAACAAAGGTAAAGACTTAACTTTTAATATAATACAAGAAAGAAGAGGTGTTGGAACACCTAGTGAAGAAGTTGTTTCTCCTGGTTATTTTAACCTAATAACTTCAACTAACGAGCTTTTTGGAATTCCAACTACAATTAGCCAGATAGTTAATACCGGTTATCAAGACACAAGTATGCCTAATGATGTTTATACTATAGATTACGAGGTTTCTGACCCTGGAGACACAATAGCTTGTCAATTCATTGTTAACACTGGTATAGTTATATGTGCAGTTCAAGAGTGGACAGTTAATGGTTTTTATTCAACCTCATGCTCGTCTAATCAATCAAATGGAACACCTTACGAAGGTAAGTTTATATTTGTTCAAGTATGCGATCCAAATGGTATGTTTCCTCCCTTTGGCGATAATTTCAACGGATGGTATGCTTATTTAAGTGGGTCTAATACAGCTAATTTTACAGGTGATTTCCCTAGTTGGAACAACTTAATATCAAGTAACGGTAGTAGCAATTTAACAATATCTCCTGGCGGAGCATCAGGTACCGCCAATTTTGCGACATCTGGTTGGACGGCTAGGGCTTATAGTTTAGAAGCTCTTAGAGAAGGAATTGATAGTAGCGCAGAAATTACAAACGGTTGTTTAGTTTATGATAACCCAAGACCAGTTTGGACATTAACAGCAGGAGATGGAACAAATACACCTCTAGTTCCATCGCGTAATAACTATTTATTTACTGTAGACTAACTAACTGTAATTTAATATTAAAATAAGTGATAATTAACATATGGCATCAGCAGTAGTAGAAGTAAAATACTTTAACACTTTTATTCTTAAAAAGACAAACGCAACAGACGAACCGATATGGAACGGGTCTTTTGGTATACCAGAAGACGTAGGTGGTTATCCAGTAGTTTCGTCGACTAGTCCAGCTAACTGGGCTATAGAAGAATCTAGAATTAGAGGTGGTTATAACAACACCACGGTGGATTTTGGCGTCAAAGCATACATAGTAGAAGATGATAACAAAGCAGATTTTAGGACTAGTTCTTTAATATACTCAGGTATTTTTAACTCAAGAACGGGTATAAATCAAACTAATGTATTCTCTGTAGGTGAAGACATAACTAAATCAGCGGATCCATCTAACGCGTCTATACAGAGATTATATGCCGAAGACACTAACTTGGTTATATTTCAAGAGCACAAAGTGTCAAGAGCTCTAATAGACAAAGACGCTATATACAACGCCGAAGGAGGTGGTGCTGTTACTTCGTCCAACTTAGTTATTGGAACAATACAACCTTACTCAGGCGAGTATGGTATAAGTAAAAACCCAGAAAGCTTTGCGGTTTATGGTTATCAAAAGTATTTTTCTGATAGAAACAATAATTGTATATTAAGATTAAGTGGTAATGGTATAGTTGAAATATCTTCCTACGGTATGAAAGATTACTTCAGAGACGAAGTCAATAGAATATATACTAACTCAAGTAACGGCAAAATAATAGGTGGTTATGATATTCATAACAATCAATATGTTGTGTCTACTCAAGTAACTAAAGGTTCAAGTGGATATAATACATTGTCTTTTGATGAAACTAATGCTGGTTGGGTTAGTTTTTTTACATACGATCCAGATCAATCTTTTAGTGTAATAAATAATTTTTATACAGCTAAAGACAAAGGTATATGGAAGCATTATTCTAATAATAGTAGAGGTAATTTTTACAGTGTAGATAACAAGAGTAAGGTCACGGTTTCTTTCAATCCTAACCCGTCAAATTCTAAAAGCTTTAATACGGTTTATTACGAAGGAAGTAATGGTTGGGCGTTAGAATCAATGAAGTCAGACTCTACTGGAGCCGATACGCAGCCAGCTATAAATTGGATTTCTAATTTTGACAAAACAAGTGGAGTTTATAGTTACTATGAGGGAGAATACGTTACAGCAGAGTCATCAGCTACAGTAGGTGAGTCTACTGTTGGTTTAACAGTTGCGGTAAAAACAAATGTCAGTCCAGTTTTAAATTCTATAGTATCTGGAGTAGGAGTTCCTGTAAACACGGTTGTTTTAGCTGTGAATTCAATAAGTGGTGGTGTTTTAGCTCCATCGACAGGTACAACTGTATCAGCTGTTTCTACCTACGCTTACGTAGCTCCGGGATCTTCTGTTTCTGGCCCTGGAATAGTTTCAGGAACTATAGTCGTTTCTTTTAACAACACTACAAACACTTTAATATTAAACAACCCAGCAACAGTTGCTACTGGTGATTCAATATTTTTCGGTGGAACAGCTATAATAACTGTTGACTCTTCATGTAATTTTACTGAAAACACAGTTTTAGATTTTACCAGCATAACTAATAGAGCTGATTACGTCAGCGTTTTTGGAACAGGAAATCCCACGTTCCCAGTGCATCATGCTGGTTTTGAAAGAAAAGAAAATAAATACGTAGCTAACTTAATAAACAATAGTACAGCTAGTGATAGTGAGGTTCTATGGGGATCTTCAGTTAGTGGTATAAAAGGTTTTTACACTTTAGCGACTTTTTCAACAGACTCAACAACTGATCCAGGTGGTGAAAAGCAATTGTTTTCTGTCGGAAGTAACTTCACATTAAATAATGGATATTAATAATAAAAAAATAAAGATATGCCAATAGGAGCAGGAGCAGTTATAGGTCTAGGAGCATCTGTATTAGGTGGAATTTTTGGAGCTTCGTCTGCAAAAAAAGCAGCGCAAGCAGCAGCTAGAGAGAAAGCTCGTCTACAAAACAAGCTTAATAACTTAGAAAAAAATAGGCAAGAAGTTGTTAATCCTTACGAGGACTTTGCTAACTTAAGTGGAATGATAACAAATCCTTTCGCTAACTTAGGTGTTGCAACAGGAGCTGCTGAAATTAAAATCGAAGAGGCTGATGTTTCGCTAGCTAATACATTAGACACTATGAGAGCTACTGGCGCTAGTGCTGGTGGTGCTACAGCTTTAGCTCAAGCAGCTTTAAGATCTAAGAAAGGTGTCGCGGCTAGTATAGAGCAGCAGGAAAAATCTAATCAAGACAAAGCGGCAGCTGGAGAGCAAAGAGCTCAACAACAGAGAATGGCTGAAGAGCAGAGAATGCAGCAGGCTGGAGCCATGGGCAAACAATTTGTTTTTGGAGCAACAGAGCAAAGACAGGTTAAAGAAATGGATAGAACTTACGCAGAAATGATGGGTGCTGAGCAAGACAGAGCCCAAGCAAAAGCGGATCAAACAGGTGCTGTAACAGGTGCAATTGGGTCTATAGCTTCGATTGGTGGAGGAATGTTAGGATAATTAAAAAAACAAAATGGAAAACAACTTAAATAGAAACCTTTTTTTACAGCAGTTCAACGAGAGTGATGCTATAGCTTACAGTCAAGGTTTTACATCAAGCACCAGTGACTATAATTTTCAGCTTTTAGAAAACGCTTATAGAAACACTGGTAGAGTTTACGCAAAACTAAAGCTAGCTATAGACTCTAATAGATGTCAAGATGAAACCTGTGCTCTTGAACTGGCCGAGATAAAGCATCTGCAGGAAGCGCCACAATTATCTTTAGATTTTTTATCTTCACTTTTAGCTGAGTTAAGTATAACTGATGATCCTAACTTTGATCCTAATAATAATTTTAAGTATACAGCTGCAAATAGCGTAATGACGGCTAAACCAGGCTTCTCTAAGTCTGACGGTTATAACGTTTATTTAGATTTACTACCAAGCGGAGCTCAGCAAATAGTTTTCATAGGACCTGCTTTTGAAGAGCCGTTAGTTATAAACAATACAGCTTTAAACGCTTTAAACGAATCTAACACTTCACTTGTAGCGCCTACGCCAGACATTAATAAAGACATGCTAAGACTATTGACTGAAGTCGGTGTATTTTCTCCTGATATGATTGGTGAAAATGGAGAGCTTTCGGCTGGAGCTAAAATAACTCAAGAGTATGTGATTATAAATCCTGATGGAACTCCTGATTATGAGATCGTAGACATCGGAAATGGAAAGGGTAGGAATATGCTTAAATACGATTTAGATAAAATCGAAAAGAAAGTAAATCCTTTTGTAAACGCCGAGGTTGCTGGTTTACTGAGCTCTGAGCAAGATGCGGTTGCAGCTTGGAATGTTTATATATCTAAAGGCACAAGTGTTGAAGAGGACGATCAGATGGCTCAGAACGCTAACGCAGGAGATAGCTCTTG
>ENA-OSIY01001564-OSIY01001564.1-marine-metagenome-genome-assembly--contig:-NODE-1564-length-12163-cov-16.012577_pt1 | contig 12163 bp, 9 predicted proteins | sample MGYA00237884_ERZ534233 | MGnify/ENA primary metagenome ERZ534233 (study PRJEB26412, sample SAMN06343840) | marine metagenome | isolation source: estuarine water | place: USA: Columbia River Estuary... | reverse complement strand
ACTTAACCGTAAGTGGTACTACTTTTAACTTAGCAAACACAACAGTTACAACAGTTAATTTGGCTGGTGCTGCTACTACTGTTAATGTTGGTGCTGCCACTGGTACAACTACTGTTAAAAATAATTTAGTAGTTGATGGTGACGTACAGATTAAAGGCGGTGATCTTACTACCAATCAAACAACTTTCAACGTTGTAAACAACACAGCTACAACAGTAAATATTGCTGGAGCTGCTACAGCAGTTGAAATCGGTGCTGCAACTGGTTTGACTAGTATCAACAACAATGTAACAATTGATGGTGTACTTGATGTTATTAGTGGTACTACAATTACTAATACAACTGATGACCCTACTGGTTTTGATAATCAGCATCCTAATACTCGCGGGGTTGTGGAATTCAGTGATAATGGTACACGAGTTTACTCTATTGACAAAGATGGTGTAGTCACTGTTCGTGAAGATTCAAAGTTTGCTACTGGCACAGCTTATCAAACAACAGCAGTTGCAAAAACTTTGGCCATATATCCAGTAGCTGGACAAACAAAGTTTGTTTACTGGGTCAGCGGTGTACGTTACGAAAAAACAACTTTAGTAAGTAGAACCCTAGCAAATATTGCTGGCTACAACTATTTCTACTTTGATGGTGCTACACTAACAAGTGCTACTACACGTAGCGATGAAATATTAACAACAAAAGCAAATGTTGCAGCAGTTCGTGGAACTAGCCGAAACAATCGTAGTATCTCTGTTGAAGACCAACGTCACGGTATCTCCATTGACGGGGCTTCTTTAGTTTATATTAAGCGTGCTGAAGGTATTAAGTTAGTAAGCGGTCATGGTGTAACCCCCAGTATTGCTGGTAGCGGCACTTATACAAATACTAAGGCAGGCGAATTACGTGATGCTGACTTAACTATTACAAGCCCAGTAAAAACTTCTAATAAGTTTTTAGTACGTGACGGCCTTGACTGGAAATTGTCTGATAACAACGATAATTTAAACAGCTATAAGTTAGGTATTTTGGGCGGTGTTACGGTTACTAATCAAGGTAGCGGATATTCAGGTCTGTCTACTTCATTAAGTGTACAAGGCGATGGTGAAGGTGCTATAGTTACTCCAGTTTTAGCAGGTGCTTCACTACAATCGATTACTTTGAACAATGGCGGATATAATTACGCCAACAATGCAACGGTTACTTTAAATGGTGATGGTACAGGAGCTACAGCTTCTATTGTTGTTCCAGCTGGTAAAAATATTGCAAGTGCTGCAATTTTAGGTGCTGGTTCACGCTATACTAGCGTAAGCGGAGCAGTAGTAGGCGGTGGCGGAACTGGTGGAACAGTTGCGGTTACCTTAAACTTAGGTACTCCTGTAGCCCATGTTCACATGGACACTTTAGGTAGTGGATATACAAGCGCTACTGCTACTATTACAGGTGACGGTACCGGCGCTACGGCTTCAGTAACTATTGTTGCTGGCGCAGTAACCGATATTGATTTAACAAATGGTGGTAGTGGGTATACTTATGCAACAGTAACTATTACTGGTAATGGTACAGGTGCTACAGCAACCGTATATACTCGTAAAAGCACTATAGAAGCTTATGAAATTACTAATGTGGGTAGTGGGTATACAAGCGCTCCTACAGTAACAATTAGCGGAGATGGTCACGGAGCTACAGCAACAGCTCAAATTACTGCTGGTGGTGTAACAGACATTGTTATTACTAATCCTGGTCACGCGTATACTTATGCTACTATGACTATTACAGGGGGTGGTGGTACTGGTGCTACGGCTAATCCAATTTTAAGTGGATATCCAATTGGTTCTGTTACAGTTACCAACCCTGGAAGAAACTACACAGGTCAACCGTCGGTAGAGTTAACTGGCAATCAGTACGCAAATCCAGGCAGTATTGGTTTAACCCTTGCTCAAGGTAATACAATTCAAAGTATTACTCTTAGTAACCCGGGAACAAACTATACTTATGCAACAGTGCAGGTTAATAGTACTACTGCAGGCACAGGAGCTAATTTTACAGTTGCAGCTACGCCAAGCGGTATTTTAGGTGTTAACGTAGTTAATGGTGGTCGTCATTACAGTTATGCAAACATCATTGCAACTGATACTGGTGGTGCTACAGGATTTACAGCAACAACAACCCTTACGCCAGTTCCACAGTATAATAACTTTGTAAATCAATCGGTTGGATATGATCTAAACAATATTCCTGCAGGCAAGTATATAAATACATACTTTGTAGCAGTGTCTAGTGTTGACCGTGTTGTAAAAATACCTAGTTCGTATTTATTTGATACTATACGTCAAGCTTTCCAATACGCTCAAACAGAGATAAAAGAATTACAAACTTACGGACTACCATTTGATAACTATAAGTTTTTAGGTGTTTCAGTTCTTGATAATTCTGGTCAGGTAGTAACTATACCAGGTACTAATCTTGGTGATGTTTTATACTATGACTTACTAAACAACAACTATAACTCTACTCCAATAATTGACAACGGTACTAAAGTCGGTAGAAGTTTAACTATCGGTGCAACAGGTACTGGAGCAGCCTGGATAGGGGCAACAGAATCAGCAAATGTTTATTATGTAGCACCTCACGGTGTAGACCAACCAACAAGTGGTAGTAATATGTCTACCCCGTTTGCAAGTATTAAATATGCCTGTCAACGTGCAGAGGAAGGTTCCACAATTTTTGTTAAGAGTGGTACATACAACGAACAGTTACCAATTACAGTTCCTGCAAACGTAGCAATTGTTGGTGATAATCAACGTACTGTTAACGTTCATGCAAAAGCTGGTAATAGTGATGACGGAATAACACCAAACAGTCAGTCAACAATGTTTAGATTAAGCAACGGCTCAATCTTGAACAAAATGACCTTTAAAGGTATGACTGGATGGGTACCTGGTTCAACTCCTAGTGACATTACTACTTCTACTATTAAAGGTGTGGTTGTTGGATTTAATCCAGCATCACCAATTACTAGTAAGTCGCCTTATGTACTAGAGTGTTCATTTATTGGTCAAGGTGGTATTGGTGCTTTAATTGATGGTACGGTTCATTCAACAGGTGCTAAAACCATGATTTTCCATGGCTATACTATTATCAGCGATAATGGTGTTGGTTATTGGGTTAAAGACGAAGGTAAGGCCGAGATTGTAAGTTGTTTTACTTATTATAACTATTTTGGTTATATGGCTACAGGTGGCGGATTTATTCGTGCACTAAACGGCAATAACAGTTACGGTACTTGGGGTGCAGTATCACAAGGTTTTGGAGTTTCCGAAACACCTATTACAGGTGCATTAGTTGGTCAACAACTTAACTTTGTGTACCAAGGTGGAACAATTAATGCAGGGGATGTTTGTACAAGCAGTAGCGGTGCGCAAGGCGTTGTTACTAACGTTCAGTACAGTGCTAATAAAGTTTACTTACGCAATACTAGCGGAACCTTTAGTTTAGGAAACACACTAACCTTTACTAGCGGCGGAACAGGTACAGTAAGTGCAGGCGCTTTAGAGCAGCAAAAAGGTTTTGTATTAGTACTTAATAATCTGACTGCTGTACCTAAACCAGGATCAAGTATTCAAATTACTGGCGATACTTACGCATATGTGATTCAAAGCGTAAGCGGGACTTATGTTGGCACAGGCAGTGAAATCGTGGTTGTGCTAGCACAAGAAAAACCAACAGGCTCACCGAGCGGCACAGCGGTTACACTGCGTAGCAAGTATTCGCAGATTCGCTTAACTGGTCACGACTTCTTGTCTATTGGTACAGGCGGTACAGTTACTACAAATTATCCAGGAGAGCCTACACAGGCAGCTTCGCAAGGTAATGAGACAAACGAAGTTTTCCCAGGTCGTGTGTTCTATGTATCAACTGACCAAGATGGTAACTTCCGTGTGGGTGAATACTTCCGTATTGACCAAGCAACTGGACGTGCTACCCTGAACGCTAACGCGTTTGACTTGGCAGGTTTGACTAGCTTGAAACTGGGCTCAATTGGTGCTCAACTTGGCGAAACCATTAATGAGTTCTCAAGTGATGCTACAATGTCGGGTAATTCAAATACTGCTGTTCCAACAGAACAAGCAGTTAAGACTTATACCGATGTTTCCATTAAAGCCGATCAAGACAATACAGTATTAACACCTAGATTTGCTGCTACTAATCAAGTATATAACGGTAACGGGTATGTTACTACATACAAAGATAGTATTCACGAACTTACTAACGTTGTTTACAATGCACAGTTTCTGCCAACAAGTTGGACAGAAAAAACTGTGGGTGGAGTAAAAAGCTATGCTTATACTGTTACCTACGATGTAAATAATAAAGTATCAACAATAACACGCGTTTAAGGAGTAATAATGTCAGTAAACGTTTTAGAATTTAATGAAATTGCAGGGGAAATTAATACCCTACGAAATACGACATTACCTAATGCAAAAACCGCTACTGCTGTTACCGCAAACGCCGCAGGTGCAAACTGCGGCGGCGCGTTAAGTGTATCAGTAGCGGCTAAGCAATGTAATTACGGCGTGCGATTAACTTGTGACTTACAAACTAGACCCTGGGATTGCCAGAGCTGGGCAAGTATTCCAACGATTGTAGCCTTAGATGGATTTAAAGTTTGTGATGCCAGTAGTAGCGAAGCATCCAATCAAATGCGTTGCGGTGCTACATGTACTTGGGTAGTGCCGCCAGGCGTAACAACTGCTAGATTTCAAGCATGGGGTGCTGGAGCAGGTTCACATAATATGTGTTGTTGCGGTGGAGGTATGTGGGGAGGTAGCGGAGCTTATGCTTCCGTTATCTTACCAGTAACTCCTGGCGCTAGTTATACAATTTGCTCAGGTTGTGCATATTGCTGCATGATGCGATCAGAAGGCCCTACAGGTGGTGCAGGTTCACCTAGTTATGTAACTGGAGCCGGGCTGTGCAACTTTTGCGCAGACGGTGGCGACCCTAGCCCTTGGTGCTGGATGCAACGAGCCACGAGCCGAGCAGATGGATACTGCGTTATAATGAACGCACAAACCTATTACAACAAAGCTAGTTACAAAGGTACATACTACGGTTGGTGTATATGCAGTGGTGGCGGATTATGCTGGAGCAATTCTTGCGGTGGACGTGATGCTATTCCGTTTACAACAAGTTGCAGAACTTGGTACGGTTGCGTAGCTAGCCCAACAAAAGGTTGTCACTATGTAATTGGTGCACCTGGAATGTTTAACTCTGCTAATTTTGGTAGTGGTTATGATGGTGACCGAAAATCTGAAAACTATGATGGTGCTTATACCGAGTACTGTCTTCAATTAACACATCCACCAATTGTTAATTTAACTTGTGATACATGTAGTTGGGGTATATGTGCCGGCGCTACGTGTGCTGGCTGTTTTGGTAAGATTCAGTGTGGAGTATTTCCTTACCCAAGTCGTGGCGGTCGTTCTACTTATGTAGGCGGCGGCTGTGATAATTGCGGCGGTAGTTACGGCGGTATGGGTATGGTATGTGTACAGTGGAATAAGGAATAATTTTATGGAAAAAACTTTTAATAAACCTGTGCCTGATGAGCTGTATATTGACTCTTTTGCACAATCAAAAACAGCCAGTTATACATATACTGGGCCAGAAACGCTTAATGTAATTGTGGATAGTATTCTAGGAGGAGTACAACACGTACTCCTTCCAGGAGAAACAATGTTGTATAACCCAGAACTTCAAACACAAATTACATTAGATGCTAATACTGCTACCGATGTAGCTTATTACATAACAAATACAACTACTCCAGAACGTGAATTTGAAACAGAAACGTTACCTGGTAATAGCACATACGAAAAACTAACAAACCCTACTATTCGTGATTATTATAACATAAATTACAATCACGCAACTGGTACGTGGAATTGGACATTAATTACAAGAGCAAAACGCACATCTTTAAATGATTTAGCAGACAAGTACAAACAGTACGTTGAAACAAATAAATCTAAAGTTGAGGGCGATACTACTCTTACAACTTTAGCAAACACTTATATTGCACAGTTAGAAGCTTTTAACACGACCGGAATTGGCAGTATACCAAGCTGGAAGTTTATTGAAATTTCTTTGGCAACTGTACCAGCCCCACCATCACAGTTAGTAGTAGCATTTAATGTACTACCATAAACAAGGAGTACATTAATGGATATTTTAGTATATGCTGCTAAAAAGAACATCAATGATTTAAATACTTGTATTAACACATATGTTCCTACAACTTTTTATCAAGAAACGTTTGATGCAGCTAAAATAGCGGGTAATGACGGAACTAAGTGGACAGACAATACTGCCTTATACAGCTCCTATCAGCGAAACGGTAACCACAATTGTTTTTGGACACAACCGTATTGTGCAGATACTTGGTCACGGATCCCAACACTGCCAGGAGGTAGTGAGTGTGCAGCAGGTACTAACCCTGCAATAAGTGCTGAGTATCTTGGATTTAAAGTTTGTGGAACAAACTTTACCCAAGGTGCTAATTGTACTTGGACAGTGCCTACTGGAGCTACAATTGCCAGATTCCAAATGTGGGGCTCAGGCGGTCGTAGTGGCAGTGGTTGTTGTTGCGGCGGGTCTACCTGGGGTACAAATGGAGCATATTCCTCAATTATTATTCCAGTAGTAGCAGGATGTCAGTATACACTCTGCGCAAGTTGTGGGTGTGCAACTCCTAAAATTTGGGGCAGTACTGGTATTGGAAGAACAGGGCCAAGTTATGTACAAGGTTTTGGACTAAACAACGTTTGTGCCATGAGTGGCGTAGATGCAGCACATTGGTGCATTATGACTTATGACATTGGTTCAACAATATGGTTTAGTGGATGCTGCCGTTGGACAGCATCAGATTGTTTTACTGGTGGTGCGTGTATCTGCAATACTCAAAATGATTTTTGCTTTAGTAATAGCTGTGCTAGCTGTGGTTGTATACCAAAAAGTTGTTCTAACACAACCAAAGGTTATGGTTGCAGTACGCTGCCTTTAACTTCTGGTACTATTGACAAAATGTATGGTAGTCACTTGGCTACTATACCTGGTTTAAATGGTGGTATGTGTTTTGACACCAACTACTACGGAATTTCACGTAGTGCACCCGTTTATGGCTACAATAAATTGTGTGCTGAAGAAACACTAAGTTTCCAAAGCGGTAGTACTTGTGGAGGTCTTTGCTGTAACCATTTTGGTTATGACTATAGACGATACCCAGGAGCAGGAGGTACATCTGTACACGTGTTCGGCGGCTGTACAGCAATGTGTGATCCAAGCGGCAATCTTAGTTGCGGTGGTGACATAGGGCGTAGCGGCCTAGTCTGTGTAACCTACGCTTAAACGTAGTTCAAATATAAGTTTGGGGATTGATCTCCCCAAACTTATATGTTTGATTTTTTAAAATTTAAATAATAATAATATGAAAAAAGCCTTTTTTATTAACGGTGGTATTGGCCGAGTACTTTGCGCTATACCTGCATTAGAGCACTATGTAGCTAATGTTGATCCTGAAGCCGTTATTGTAGTAGAAGCATGGATGGAACTATTTTTAACTAGTCCAACCTTAAAGAATAATGTGTATCAAATAGGTCAAAAAAACTTATTTCGAGACAAACTGTTAGACAAGGAACTTATTAGTCCAGAACCTTATAGACTTAACGCATATTTTAATCAAAAAGCTAATTTAATTCAAGCTTTTGATATGTTAATTAACGATCTTAAAGAAGTGCCAGAAACAAAACCTATTAAAACTTCACTGGGTAAAGCAGACCAAGTATTTGGTCATAATATACTAGCACAAGCTAGACAAAATTTACAACGTGAAAAAATTATAGTGTTTCAGCCTTTTGGTAGTGGAGCAAAACAAGAAGGTAATTTTATAATTGACGAAAGTGGTCGTAGTTTTGAATTAAAAGATATTTATAAAGTATTAGAAGAACTTGGTAAATACTACGGAGTTATTTTAATGACTCATGTAAATCTTCCTCAAAACAAAGCACTACCAGTTATTGCGCCTGAGAACGTAAGTACTTTACAGTGGCTAGGAATTATAAACGCTAGCGATTATTTTTTAGGGTGCGACAGTGTTGGACAACACTTTGCACACGCTTTAAACAAACCAGCAACTGTTGTTATTGGATCAACCTTTCCAGAAAACATCAGTTATCCAAATAACAAACAATTTACTATTATTGACAACGGTAAAGAAAACAGGGAGTATTCTCCAATTAGGATTACTACTGATCCATTTATTGATAGAGCAAATGAAGATTTAATGATCTTATCAGAATCTAATATAGCTAAGATTATTAAAAGTGTTACTGATAAATTAGGCAAAACAAAACAAAAAGAATTTAAAATGCCTGACACAGTAGATACCCATGTGCATAGCGCTAGTTGTGGTCACAATCAACCACCTTTTGCAAAGAAACCAAATTTAATTTAATATGAAAAAAACAGGATATATCTTAGGAATTAGTCGTGGACATAACGCTGGAGTATGTTTACTTAAAGACGGAGAAATTGTATTTGCCATTGAAGAAGAGCGTTTAAGTCGTAGTAAGTACGATGGTGGCCCTTATGCCTCAATGGTAAAGGTGCTTGAGTACACAGATAAAATTGACTTTTTAGTAATTTCACATACACAGTCACTAGAAGAAACTGCTGGCCGAGTAGATTTTACTGGAGATGATGTATATACGGGGCTAGCCCGTAAACTTGGATTAATTTCACGCAAAGAAGATCCACGTAATCATCCGCAAGTTGTTGATTTAAGTCATCTACACCATAAAATTCATGCAGCTGCAGCGTTTTATAGAAGTGGATTTGATGACGCAGTAGCAGTTGTTGTAGATGGTGCAGGAAGCTCTATTGACGGTAACTTTAAAAATGAACCTTTAAAATTGTGGGAAGTAGAATCTGTTTTTGATTGTGCTTACCCAAGTATGCTAAAAACAGTTTACAAACATTACGGTTGCCGATCACCAATTCCTGCTCACTTTAATCCAGAAGATTCTAGTGAACGATTTGGAGAACCAGGTACTCATGCCACTTTAGTTAGTGGTCATGCAGGCATTACTAAAACTTACGAAGCTGTAACAGAATATTGTGGTTTTTCAGCAATTGAAGCTGGTAAAACTATGGGTTTATTTCCTTATGGCAAGCCAAACGAGAATATTCCAGAACTATTTAAGAAAATGTCTGGTATAAGTTTATCAGATCGCAATTTTATTGTTCCTACGTACCCTAATAGTGCTGTTATTAATGCAGGTTTAGTTGAAGAACTACAAGATAGCGATGCAGAAGATGTTACAACACTTCAAAATCGCAGAGACTTAGCTTATGCTTGCCAAACACAAACACAACAACAAGTCTTAGATTTAATTATTAAAGCATCAGAATTAACTGGTAGGAAAAAAGTAGCTCTTAGTGGTGGATATGCTTTAAATTGCGTAGCAAACTATTTTTACTTAACAGAACTAAACAAGCACGGTATTGAGCTTTATGTAGAACCTGTTAGCAATGATGGCGGTACTGCTATTGGAGTTGCACTGTTGTTCTATCACGGCACAGAAGGCAGTTCAAAGAAACATCCGCGAGAAATTTACCTAGGCCCAGTAATGCGTTATACTGAGCAAGAAATACAAGAGCTAGCAGATAAATATGAAGCTGAAATTACTACGGCTAGTAAAGAAGATGTTGTAGACTTAATGACTTCAAAGAACATTGTTGCAATGTTTCAAGGTCGCTCAGAAAACGGTCCTCGCGCACTTGGTAACAGATCACTAATGTTTGACCCTACCTTTGTAGATGGTAAAGATTTTGTAAATGAAATTAAGCATCGTGAGTACTTTAGACCTTTTGCAGGCTCAATCTTAGAAGAAGATGTACATGAGTGGTTTGATTTACGTGGTATGAGTTCTAGCCCACACATGATGTACGCAGTAAATTGTCAGCCTGGCGTAGAGCACAAGATTCCTGCAATTATTCATGTAGACGGAACTTGCCGTATTCAAACAGTTAATCGTGAAGAAAACCAACATTACTACGACGTAATTAAGGCATTTAAAGAAAAAACAGGTGTACCTATTATCTTTAACACTAGCTTTAACTTAGGTGGAGAACCTTTGGTAGAGACTCTTGATGACGCACTGTGGACCTTAAGTAAAACTGGTATTGACTATTTGTACTTACCAGAGTATAATAAGCTAATTACAGTTAAAATTAAACAACAATGAAAATCTTTGTAAACGGCACTTTTGACGTCTTACATCCAGGCCACCTAGACTTGCTGAACTACGCAAAAAGTCTAGGTGACTTTTTACTGGTTGCAATTGATTCGGATAGTCGAGTCGCCAGTAAAAAGGGATTGGACAGACCTTTCAACCCACAATATCACAGACAAAAACTACTAGAAAATTTACGTGCAGTTGACGAAGTAGTAGTTTTTGATAGCGATCAAGAATTAACACAAACAGTAAAAATACTAAGACCTGACATAATGGTTGTTGGGTCAGACTACCAAGATAAAACCGTAATCGGTTCGGAATATGCAAAACAACTTAGATTCTATACTAGAACAACACCTTTCTCAAGTACCCAAGTTTTGGAAAATTTTATTGCTAGGCGACACCTGCACAGATAAATACGTGTACGGCACTATTGATCGTTTAAGTCCTGAAGCTCCTGTACCTGTGTTTGTACCTAAACATGAGGAAACACGTCGCGGTATGGCAGGTAATGTAGAAGAAAACTTAAAAGCACTAGGATGTGATGTTGACTTACTTACGTTAGCAGGTAGCACTAAAACACGTTTTATTGATCAGAGGTCTAACCAACACATTATGCGTTTAGATCAAGATGCTAAAGGCGGGCCTATAGAACTGGCAGTAGCTATTCCCGCAATCTATGACGCAGTAGTAATTTCAGATTACAATAAAGGCTGTATTAGTTACGAACTAGTAGAACAAGTACTCAAACAATTTCGTGGCCCTGTATTTATTGACACAAAGAAAACAGATCTTGCTAGATTTGAAGGTGCTTTTGTAAAGATCAATAGCCTAGAAAATTCACTTGCTAAAACACTGCCTTCGCAAACAATAGTTACATTAGGTAAACAAGGTTGTTTGTATGGTGGTGAAACATATCCTGCACCTCAAGTAGAGGTTGCAGATGTGTGCGGAGCAGGAGATACGTTCTTAGCTGCCCTAGTATATCAGTATTTAAAGATACAACAAATTCCAGAAGCATTGTTATTTGCTAATCGTGCTGCTGCAGTAACAGTAAAACATATGGGTGTTTATGCACCTACACTGAAAGAAATAAATGAGGCTTGAAGGCTTTGTATCAAAAGGTTGGGGTTCAGAAAATATTTGGGCTACCAATGATAAGTACTGCGGTAAGCTGATGAAGTTTAATACTGGTGCTAAATTTTCAATGCACTTTCATCAGTTTAAAGAAGAAACTTGGTATGTGCTAGACGGACTATTTTTTGTTAAGTGGATAGATACAAAAACTGCTGAAGAATATACTACCTGCTTAAAGCCAGGCGACGTATGGCATAATGAGCCTTGTAAGCCACATCAATTAATATGTCAAGAGTCAGGAACAATTATTGAAGTGTCGACACCAGACTCAGTAGAAGATAACTATCGCGTTGCCAAAGGCGACAGCCAGAAATGAAATATATTGTAGACATTGATGGTACAATATGTACTGCAACTAATGGCGACTATGTAGCTGCTGAACCTTACCAGCATCATATAGAATATTTTAATATGCTTTATGATGCTGGTAATGAGATACACTACTGGACTGCTCGCGGCAGCAACAGTGGTAAAGACTGGCTAGGGCTTACACTAGAACAATTAAATAATTGGGGTGTTAAATATACCACAGTTAAAACAGGCAAACCTGTTTACGACGTTTGGATAGACGACAAAGCCTTTAATGTAGGCACATACTTTAAATGAAAATTTTATTAACAGGACACAAAGGCTTTATTGGCAAAAATATGCTAAAAGCTTTAGAAAACGCTAACCACGAGATTAGCGTTTTTGAATGGGACGATGGCAATATGCCCAGCGTTATGGAACAG
>ENA-OSIY01001563-OSIY01001563.1-marine-metagenome-genome-assembly--contig:-NODE-1563-length-12169-cov-6.210304_pt1 | contig 12169 bp, 22 predicted proteins | sample MGYA00237884_ERZ534233 | MGnify/ENA primary metagenome ERZ534233 (study PRJEB26412, sample SAMN06343840) | marine metagenome | isolation source: estuarine water | place: USA: Columbia River Estuary... | reverse complement strand
TGTATTAACCTATGCAACTTTAAGAAAGGAAAAACAAGACTATTATTATTTAAGCGAATTTAAAAACGAAATAGAATTATAAAAATGAATGAAACAGTACATTACAGAGGGGTTGCTACTAAAATAGAACAACCAAACGACAAGACGTTAGTTGATGTTGCAAAAGACATTTTAAAAGAACGTAATAAGGAAATAGCATATTATTATGACAATGCAATAGAGTGTTTATGTGATAGTTATTATTGTGAGTTTTTTTACCACTCAAAAACACAGACACTTTACAAATTAGATAATAACGAATATGAACCTAATGAAGACATAATAAGAGCAGAACCAAAAGAAAATGGAACTATTGAGTATGAGTTAAGATACTATAATGGTTGTGCTGGTTTTGAAGAATGTATTGAAGAGGCTTTTGATAAGCTGGAAGCTTAATTGCATACAACACAAAGACTAGCTTTCGTTAGATCGAATGAAGTTAATCAACTGTTAGAATACCCCTTAGATGGCGCAAAAATTAAACAATAGATATGAAAAAGGAAAGAAATTACTACGTAGACGAAAACAATAACAAATGGAATTGTTATATATATACAGAAGAACAAGCTATAAAGTATTCAGGTACTTTAAATAATTGTTATAATATGATTAATTGTTCATATTGTTCAAATTGTTCAAATTGTTCATATTGTTCAGATTGTTCAAATTGTTCATATTGTTCATATTGTTCAAATTGTTCAAATTGTTCATATTGTTCAAATTGTTCAAATTGTTCATATTGTTCACGTTGTTCATATTGTTCAGATTGTTCACGTTGTTCATATTGTTCAAATTGTTCAGATTGTTCACGTTGTTCAGGTTGTTCAGATTGTTCAGATTGTTCAAATTGTTCAGGTTGTTCAAATTGTTCAGATTTTAAAACAACCCCTGAAAGTATAACTTCTCCCAAAATAGGAAGTAGAAATTCACAAACAACGTATTATTGGAATGATGAACACGAGCAAATTGTATGCGGTTGTTTTAAAGGTACTTTAGAAGAATTCAAAACTAAGATAAAAAAAACTCACAAAGATAACGAACATTCAAAGGCTTATTTTAATTGGATTGAAAGAGTCGAGAAATACGTAAATTATGAAAAAGGAAACGATTAAACTACTATTCTTTACTTTTGCGTTTGTTGTATTAACCTATGCAACTTTAAGAAAGGAAAAACAAGACTATTATTATTTAAGCGAATTTAAAAACGAAATAGAATGAAAGAAGAAATAACTACTTTAAAATGTATGATATGATACAATGCAATAACATTAAATGCAAATTGAAAGATAAGTGCAAGAGATACCAAGACTTTGTAAATACAAAACAAGGCGAAAGGATATACTACGATAATAATAAAGTGAAAAATTGTACTAAGTTTAAAAAATAATATTAACTTAGCAGAAACTAAAAAGAAATAATATGAAAGCGATTTACAAAGCACTAGCAGGATTTCAACAAGAGTGTCCTGTAATTTACAAAGAAAGCGTAGCGGGAACAGGAAACTTTAAGTATAGCTATGCAGACCTACCATCTATTCTAGAGGTAGTAAACCCATTGTTACAAAAGCATGGTTTAGGATTTACCCAAGCCTTAAACGGTACTAGCATATCTACTATACTGTTTCATGTAGAAAGTGGCGAAACTTTAGTAAGTAATACAGAGATACCGCAAGTAGAATTAAGAGGTATGAATCCTTTTCAATCTGCAGGAAGTGGAATAACTTATTATAGAAGATATGCTTTGAGTTCATTACTAGGAGTTGTAACGGATAAAGATACAGATGCAGCAGGAGAAGCGCAAACAAAGGTAAAGCCAACCTTAACAGATGAGCGCTTTAATAAATCTTTAGAACTAATTAAAAAAGGAGAGTACAAAGCAGAAAGTTTAAAAGCTAATTTTAGCCTAACTAAAGAGCAGCTAGATAAATTATAAGCCTTAGAGATATGAAATTAAGAAACGACTTAGAATATTTACACGGTCTTATAGAGTTAACAGAAGAACAAGCCAACGAAAGAAACTTATTAGAGCATTCATTTAGTAATTTGGATAAAGTTTTATTAATAGATGCAGATAGTCTATTATTTAATGTAGTTAACTTCCATAAGGACAAAGAAACGGAAGAAGATTTAGAGCTACAGTATGAAGACTTTCATACGCAAGTAAGAAGCATAGCAAATAGAATAGAAGACGACGGTTTTAATGTAGAAGAAATAATTTACTTTTTCACTACTTGCAAGAATAACTTTAGAAAAGAAATAAACCCAGAGTACAAGGCAAACAGACCACAAGATAAAACTAGGTTTCTAGTAGGACTGTTAAAGCACTATACTATTCAAATGTTAGAAGATGAAATGTCAGACGTTAAGTATTCAGACACTTTAGAAGCAGATGATCTAATAGCACAAGCTACTTACTTCTATGACAATGCTATAATAGTATCTATTGACAAAGATTTAAAACAGTTAGAGGGCATACACTTTGATTACTATAAACTAAAGACTGGAGAGATAGACGAACTAGGAAACGAATTAAGAGAGTACAAAGGCTGGACTTATACGACAAAGCAAAAGGGTTTTAACTTGTTACTATACATGCTTCTAATGGGCGATAAAGCAGATAATATTAAAGGTGTAGATGGTATAGGTATAAAAACTGCAAAAAAAATACTAGATAATAGAAATAATTTTGGTAAATTGCGAACGGTTATAGAAAAGTATAACGATATTAACAGATTAAGAAACAATATAAAATTAATTAAACTATGAGTACATTATTAGGAATTTCAATAGACGTAACTAAGATAGATAAAACAAAGTTACAAAAGGGTAGATACTTAAATTTAACGGTATCGGTATCAGATGATTCTAATACTTACGGTCAAAATGTTTCTGCTTACCATGAGCAGTCAAAAGAAGAAAGAGAAGCAAAAGAAAATAAATCCTACTTAGGAAATGGCAAAGTATTCTGGACTGATGGAAATATTAGCGTAGCAGAAAAGAATACAGATTTACAGTCTGAAACAGGAAAAGAAGACCTACCTTTTTAATATGCTATTTAACGACATAGCAAGTAAATTACTAAGCCTTAAAAATTGCTCTATCTTAATTGATGGGGCATTTTTTGTGCAAGATATGCACGTATTTACTAAGTCAATAATGAAGCGAGTATCTGAAATTAAAAACCCTGCTACAAGCGAAGAAGCTATACTATTAAAAAAGCAGTTAGAGAACATACTACTTAATTATGACAAAGGAAGAAAGCTGCTGCCAAAATCAAACAGACCAAGAAAATAAAAAAAAGACCTTTGATTAAAAAATAATCAGTATATTGCTTAAAAATTAACCAATGAAATATTACATTATAGATTATGGTAAAGACACGGTAGACATAGCAGAAGCTATAGTAGACTGTTTAAGGGCAAAAGGTCATCATGTAGTAATATACATAACTAACTTATCTGAAAGCGTCTATTGTCAAGAGGTAAGTGAAGATGAATTTCTAAACCACTTTGCACCAATAAACAAAAACGAACAAAATTAGTATTGTAAGTATGGATATTCTAACTAAGTTAGCCGAAAGGCATAGCGAATGGGTAAGTATGGCACGTGCTATAGGTTGTGGTATAAGTTCAGACGATGTAGTGCAGGACATGTATTTAAGAATACATAAATATAAATCTATGGAACTTACAGAAGATGGAGAAGTAAACTCTGTTTATGTCTGGTACGTGCTTAACAATCTATTTAAAGATAGTATAAGAAAAGCAAATAAGCTAGAAGTAGTATCTATTGGAGAGGGTTTTGAAATAGAACAAATAGAAGATGTAGAGCAAAAAGAAGAAAGCTACACAGTTATAATAGATAAAATAAAAGAAGAGGTAGATAGTTGGACTTGGTACGATAGAAAACTATTTAACTTATACACTACTTCCAATTTAAGTATGCGAGGACTACACGAAGAAACAAACATAAGTCTATCAAGTATATTTAACACTTTAAAGAACTGTAAGGAAAGAATAAAAGCAAACGTAGGAGAAGACTACGAAGATTACTTAAACAAAGATTACGATAAAATATGAAGAGCATAAAAGCATACTTAGAAAGTAGAAAAGAAGTTTATACAGTTCTATGGATTCAAGAACAACAGAAAGAAAACTTAGATTTACTAAAGGTAAAGTATTACCTAGATAAAGTGATATTATTTAGTGAAGAGTTACAACTATTAAAGGAAAAGAAATGAGCAAAGAAAAAAACGAAGAGTACTATAACAACTTAGATAAGAGAAGTAAGGAGTACAAAGAATACAAAGCAAACTTTAAAGAACAAAATTCTATAGGGTTAGGCGACATTGTAGAAAAGGTTACTAAGGCTACAGGAATAAAAGCAATAGTAGAAAAGTTAACAGACGATTGCGGTTGTGAAGAAAGAAAGCAGAAACTAAACAAAACAAGACTAAAGAGAAGAACGCCCTTACAATGCTTTACAGAAGAAGAATTTAATTTCTTAGGAATGATATTTACAAGAGATAAAGCACCAAGCGCACCAGAGGTAGATAGACTTATTCAGATAGAAGAAAGAATCTACAATAAAAGATATAGCGGAAGACCTTGCACAAATTGTGTTGGTTCAGAAGCTAGACGAATATACACGGATTTAAAACTAATTTATGAAACTTATAGCAATTAGTATCTTATTCTTATTAGTAGGATGCAAGAAAGAAGAAGTAAAAGAAACCACAACAAATACAACCGTACAAAATTGCAATTGTGATAGAGTAATAAGTCACACTACATTTAACCTTACTACTGGGCAGTTTGGAGAGTATGTAACTATTAATGATTGCACAGGCTTACAGATAAACGGAAACTGGGGAACTAATCAAGGAGATACAGAGCCGATTAATGGCAGTTGTTTATGAATGAAAACCAAGCTATAGCATTTATAAGTAAATATATCTTTGATAGAACAGGCAAAAGAGTACATATAAGCGCATATAGGATAGTAGGCAATGTAAGACAATCAAAGATGCTAGAAAGTGCAGTGCAGATGGCTGTAAAGTGGTATAAAGAGCAAGGAATAGCAAATTAAATGATAATTTTTATTAATTATGGGAGATAAAAGAAAATTAAATGGTGGACATAGCACAAAAGCTAAAGGTGTAGATGGAAGAAAGAACAAATACAAAGAAGCATTAGACCTAGCAAGTACACCAGAAGACGTAGTAAAAGTAATTAAAAAACTTAAAGAGATAGCTACAATAAAAGGAGATGTACAAGCTATTAAATTATTTTTAGAGTACTACTTAGGGAAGCCAAAAGAAACTATAGACTTAGATGCTAAAGTAGATGGTGGGTTTAACTTTAACGAAATGATTGAAATAATTCGTGGGGATAAATAACAAATACTTAGTACTTCATAAGCCTACAAGATATTACATTGTTACAGGTGGTAGGGGTTCTGGTAAGTCATTTAGTTTAAACGTATTATTATGTAGCTTAATGCGTGAAGAAGGACATGTAATATTATTTACACGTTATACTTTACGCTCTGCAAGTATTTCTATTATACCAGAATTTGTAGAGAAGATAGAGTACCTTAATATGGTAAATGAATTTCACATAACTAAAGACGAAATAGTACATAAAACTTCTGGAAGTAAAATACTATTTAGAGGTATTAAAACATCAAGCGGTAACCAAGTAGCTAGTTTAAAATCTTTGCAAGGTGTTACAACGTGGGTACTAGATGAAGCAGAAGAATTAGTAGAAGAATCTATCTTTGATACTATAGATTTATCTGTAAGGCAAAAGGGTAAACAGAATAGGATTATAATGATGATGAATACGACAACGAAAGACCACTTTATTTATAATCGTTTCTTTGAGGGTAAAGGAGTTCAAGAGGGCAGCAATATAAGTAAAGGAGATACTACTTATGTGCATACTACCTATTTAGACAACTTAGAAAACCTATCAGAATCATATATACAACAGTTAGAAGATATGAAGCTAAGGCGACCAAAGAAGTTTAAACACCAAATTATGGGCGGTTGGTTAGACAAGGCAGACGGTGTAGTATTTGAGAACTGGAAGATTGGAGAGTTTAAAAACGTAGGTACTTCTGTATTTGGTCAGGATTTTGGGTTTAGTGTAGACCCAACTACTTTAGTAGAAACAAGCATAGATAGTAAAAACAAATGTATCTATTTAAAACTACACTACTACAAACCTAACCTAACCACTACACAAATAGCAGAACTTAACAACAGGATAGCAAAAGATAGTTTAATAGTTGCGGATAGTGCAGAGCCTAGACTAATAGCAGAACTTTCTAACAAAGGTAATAACGTAGTGCCAACTATAAAGGGCGCAGGGAGTGTAATTTATGGAATAAGTTTACTGCAAGATTACGACTTAATAGTGCATCCAGATAGTTTAGAATTAATCAAAGAATTAAATAACTATTGTTGGTTAGAAAAGAAAAGTAATACACCTATAGATAACCATAACCACGTAATAGATGCTATAAGATATGCAGTAAGCTATCAACTAGACAATCCAAATAGAGGTAATTACGCAATTCACTAAGGTACAAAAGATAAAAACAAGGTAATATAATAGAATGAAAGTAAAGATAACTATACCAACAAAGCAAGGCGATATAAGTCTAAGCCAATTTCAAGAGTTTGCTAAGATAAGCGATAATAATGATGATATTTTCATACATCAAAAAATGATAGAGTTGTTTTGTAATGTTAAACTATCCCATGTTAACTTACTTAATTATTCAGATGTATTAGAAACTTGCGAGGGTATTTCTACATTAATTGCAGAACGTCCTAAACATCAATTAAGATTTAAAATACAGGGTGTAGAATTTGGAATGATACCAAACCTGGAAAATATGTCTTTTGGAGAATACGTAGATTTAGATACATACTTAGGAGATTGGGATAATATGCACAAAGCAATGGCGGTACTATACAGACCAATTACAGGAGGTTACAAAGACCTTTACGAGATAGCGCCATACTTAGGTAAAGAAGAAAACTCTGAATTAATGAAACACTTACCTTTAGATATTGTAATGGGTGCAATGGTTTTTTTTTATCATTTAGGGCAGGAATTACTGAAAGCTTCCCAAAGTTATTTAAGCAGTCAGACGGTGGCGACGGTTATAGCTACAGAGAACAGTTTAGTAAAAAATACGGATGGTATGGATCAATTTATACTCTCGCTAGAGGAGATGTTAACGAAATTGACCGAGTTACTGAACATGGACTAATAAAGTGTTTAAACCTTTTGCAGTTTGAAACAGAGAAAACAGAAATAGAAAATTTAATGATTAAACAAAGTTTACAATGAGAGCCTTTTACGACATAACGCAAACGATTAAAAACAATTTACTGTTAGATGAATTTTGCAATACGGTTAATTTTGGTGGTATAGATGAAGTCTTATTAAGTAAGCAAGACATTTATCCTTATGCACATTTGATTTTAAACGGTGCAACTTATGAGGGGAGTCTATTAAGGTTTGACGTTTCAGTAATTGCAATGGATATTGTAGACATAAGCAACGATAAAACTACGGATATATTTATAGGTAACGATAATTTACAAGACGTTTTAAATACACAATTAGCGGTTTTAGTTAGGTTATTAGAAGTGCTTAGAAGAGGAGAAAACGCAAATACTTTTAAGTTAGACGGTACACCCTCTTTTGAGCATTTTACAGATAGGTTTGAACATGGGGTAGCAGGATGGACTGTTACGTTTGATATTGTAGTACCTCATGGAATGACGATATGTTAAACACGGAAGAAGAGTTAAACCAATTTGCAAAGAAAGTAATTCGTAATGCAAAGAATAGGTTACGTAAAAAAAGAGCTTCTGGCGATTTAGCAGCTAGTTTAGGCTATGACTTAGATACACATAAGAATAGTTTTAGTCTACAGTTCTTTATGTTAGATTATGGTGCTTTTGTAGACGAGGGGGTAAGAGGTAAAAAGTCTAGTGCTAGAGCGCCAAAAAGTCCATTTAGATTTAAAGGTAGATCTAGTAATGGTCAATTTGAAAAGACTATAGCTAAATGGATAAAGCAAAAAGGAATAAAGGGAAGAGATAAAAAGAGTGGTAGATTTATTACAGATAAAAGTTTGAATTTCTTAATTAGAAGAAGCGTAATAAACAACGGAATAAAACCGAGTTTATTTTTTACTAAACCATTTGAACACGCATTTAGCAAGTTACCAGACGACATAATAACAAAGTACGGATTAGATATAGATGAATTTTTAGAACAAACACTTAACGCATAATGCCAACATACATACCAATATTTACAAGAAGTCCTAGAATGATAGAGCAAACAGGAAGCACTAACGATGCTATAGTCTGTAAGGTTTATTTGTGGAATAGTCCTAGTGCTGCACCTGTAACACCTAACTACACTTTAAGCAAACCTATACTAAGTAACAGTACTTCTGCATGGTTTGATATATCGCCATACTGTAGAGAGTTTATAAGCCATTCAGTATTTACAGAGGTAACTACGTTAACTGCTGCACCTGTTACAGAATATTCATTTTGTAAAGTAGAAGTACTAAAAAATGCAGTACTACAAACTACTTACGATTTCATTTGTTTCGATGGATATGGATATTTTGAAGATGGATATAACAAAAACTACGTTAAAGGCTTTTTAGAAGATGGTACTTACTACGTTAGTGATACAGGTAATTCAGGTTCTTTGTATTATCATAATGACTTAACCGTAACATGGGAAGCGGTTTATACAGGTTTGGTAAGTGGAAGTACTACAGTAACTTTAACACATGAAGCGGGGTTAGTACCTTATGTTCATTCTAGTTATGTAGGGCAGGGTAACACCTTAGAGATAAAAAGAAATTCAGTTATAGTAAGTACGTATAAATTTGTAGAGGTATGCGAGCCAAAGTATGAGGTTTTAAATTGTGACTTTGTAAATAAATTTGGAACATGGCAAAGGTTAGTATTTTTTAAGGCTTCATCTAAAACTTTAGAAACTAATAGTAATGAATTTTTTGTAATGCCAGATAGTCCTAACTATTCAGTAACAGAAAATAGAAAAAAGGTATTTAATGTAAACGGTATTCAAACTATTAAAGCCAATACAGGTTGGGTAGTAGAATCTTATTCTAATGTTATAAAAGAATTGCTATTAAGTGAAACTATAAGAATAAACAATGAGCCTGTTAAGTTAAGAACTAAAAGTACTAAGTTGTTTAAGCATATAAACGAAAAGACTATAAACTATGAAATAGAATTTGAATACGCTAATAACGTTTTAAACTATTCAATCTAATGAGGGAAGTACAATTATACATAAATGGAAAAAAGCTAGACTTATTTAAGGATGAAGAAATAGTAGTAAATTCTACTATACAAAACTTTCAAGATTTAAGTAAAGTATTTACGGATTTTTCACAGACCTTTACAGTACCTACTTCTAAAACGAATAACGCAATATTTAGCCATTTCTATAACAATGACGTAGACGGAACGTTTAGAGCAAACACAAGAATAGAAGCTAGACTAGAAATAAACAACGTATTATTTAGAAAAGGTAAAATACAGTTAGAGGGATCTACATTAAAAGAAAACCAAAGCGATAGCTATAAAGTTACTTTTTATGGTGATGTAGTTACTTTAAAAGACTTATTTGGAGAAGATAAGTTAAGAGATTTAGATTATGTAGGTTTAAATTCTGTTTACAACGGTGCAGAAGTAGAAACTTCTTTAAAGAGTACAACGTCTTTAGATGTTATGTACCCTTTGATAAGTTCTAGTAGAGTATGGACGTATGGAGATGCTACTTCTACAGATATAAGCGTAGCAGGTAATGCTATAAACTATAACGAGTTGTTCCCTGCTTTAAGAGATAAAAAGATTTTACAACTAATTGAGGCGAAGTATAATGTTTCCTTTAATGGAAACTTTTTAAGCAATCCAAAACTACTAAATTCTTATACCTGGTGGAAGAATAGAGAAACTACGTCTACTATTTCAGAGCCTTTAGACTTAGAATTTAATGCAGGTGGTGGTACTTGTAATGCTGCTTTGCCTACAGATACAGTAGGAGTAAATAACATACGTACACAGTACATAGATTTATCTACATTAAGCACTCCTGTAGATTGGTCTAGTTGGTACACAAACTTAGATAGACACATAGTAAGGTTTAATATATTTAATACTACTACTTCTGCTACTTGGTATATTGACATTTACAAAGATGGTAACTTCTTAAATACTGTTACAGGAGTAAATAACGGTGTGCATCCTGTTTTAGTTATAGATAATACTGTAGGCTTAGATAATACTTATACTTTTAAAATGAGGTCAGCAGGTGCGCTTACTTTTGATTTTACGATAGCTTACATTTTTGAAGCAAAGTATAAGAGAACTAACAACCAATTAGGAACGGTGCAATACAGTTGTAACCATACCACAAGCACAAATGTAATATCTATTTATAAAGATTTTTCTAGTACTGCACCAGACCAAAAAATAAGTGATTGGTTTAGCGGTTTATTAAAGCAGTTTAACCTAACGTGCTACCCTTTAGAAAGTAGTTTAACATATCAAATAGAAACCTTAGAAGATTGGTATAGGTTCGGTGGTGTTCATAACATTACAGAGTTTGTAGATGTAAAAGACATTAAAGTAGATAGGGCAAAATTATACAACGAAATCAATTTTAAATGGGAATCTTCAAAGAGTTTTCTAAACGATGCTTACGCAGAATTTCACAATCAAAACTATGGAGAACTAAGTGAGTTGTTTCCAGATTACGATGGCGGAAAGTATGAGGTAAAACTACCCTTTGAGAATTTACTATTTCAGAAGTTTACAGGTGTAAATGTGCAAGTAGCATATTGTTTAACTAAAGCACCAGATTATAAGCCTTACATACCTAAGCCTGTTAAGTTGTATTTAGGAAACAATCAAACTGGAATAAGTTATTACTTAAACAATGGTACATCTAATGTAGAGATAACTAACTCTATGATGTTTGGGGCAGAAACAGAATATAACAATGGCGACTACTCTATAAACTTTGGAGAAGAACTTAGTACTATGAGTTTAGAAGTATTAGATAAGTCATTATACAATACTTACTATAAACCTTATTTACTAAACTTATTCAATCCTAAAACTAGAATAACGACAATAGAATGTATTTTACCTTTAGGACTTCTTACAAAATTAAGTTTAGACGATGCAATAATAATAAGAGATAAGAAGTACCGTATTAATGATATGAGTACTAATTTAACGAATGGAAAAGTAAAGTTAGTACTTATAAATGATTGGTTAAAGGTTAAAAGAATAGCCATATCTACTACACCAATTAAAGGTAACGGTGGTAATGTTGTAGTACCTATTAAGCCACCTAAAGGCGGTTGGGTACATATTAGTAACCCTGTAGAAAGTAAGTTTATTACAAGCGTTCCTGTTTTACCTGCAGCAGACCAACCAGAAGCTAATCAAATTATTACAGTACCTAGTAATGGAACAGGAATAGATAGACAACAAACACTAACCTACACAGGGTATAATCAAGATGGAACTGTAGCATGGGTGGAAGAGGTTGTAATTTATCAACTTGGTTCTTTAGGTTTCTTATTACAAGAGAATGGGGATTATATTTATTTAGAAGATTTAACAGGAAGAATAATGCTATGATAAAAACAATATTAGAATTACTAAAACAAAGTGAGTATTTAGGGCAATCAGAATTAATAGATATTGCTAAAGGTAAGTACGAATTAACTACTACTATAAAAGCTAAAATAAACCAAAAGAAAAGACTTAAAGCATGGCAAAAGAAAAAGAAATAAGGCTAACGGTAGAAGCTACTGCTGCACAAAAGGCACTGGAAAAATTTGGTGGTACTTTAGAAGATATACATGGCGAGGGTGTACAACCGTTGAACTTTGCTATAGGAGAGTTAGAAGACCGTCTTTATGAAATGTCGGCGGCTGGTAATTCAGGCACTAAGGAATTTAAAGAAATGGCTGCCGAAGTAGGGCGCATGAAAAAGGTTATTATAGATACTGATTTAGCAGTAGATGGAATGAGCCAGACC